>Ga0209281_1000084_pt1 | contig 254215 bp, 227 predicted proteins | sample MedtruBG_FD_187514 | JGI IMG/M metagenome (GOLD analysis project Ga0209281, IMG submission 187514) | Root nodule microbial communities of legume samples collected from California, USA - Medicago truncatula BG (SPAdes) (version 2) | ecosystem: Host-associated > Plants > Roots > Nodule | place...
CCTCAACATCGTCAGCGTGTTCGAGGCCGTGGGCCAGTTCAGCGCGGGGAACATGAGCGAGGAGGACTTCTGTGCCATCGAGCGCAAGGCCATCCCCGGCAACGGCTCGTGCGGCGGCATGTACACCGCCAACACCATGAGCTCGTCGTTCGAGGCGCTGGGCATGTCCCTGCCCTGGTCCAGCACCATGGCCAACCCGCACGACGAGATCGTCGCGAACGCGAAGGAGGCCGCGCGCGTGCTCGTGGAGGCGGTGCGCCTGGACCTGAAGCCGCGCGACATCGTCACGCGCAAGTCGATCGAGAACGCCGTGGCGGTCATCATGGCCACGGGCGGCTCCACCAACGCGGTGCTGCACTTCCTCGCCATCGCCCACGCGGCCGAGGTCGAGTGGACCATCGACGACTTCGAGCGCGTGCGCCGCCGCACCCCGGTGCTGTGCAACCTGAAGCCTTCGGGCGACTACCTCGCGGTGGACCTGCACAAGGCGGGTGGCATCCCGCAGGTCATGAAGATGCTGCTGAAGGCCGGCCTGCTGCACGGCGACTGCATCACCATCACCGGCAAGACCGTTGCGGAGAACCTCGCCGGCATTCCGGATGCCCCGCGTGCGGACCAGAACGTGATCCTGCCCATCGACAAGCCCATGTACGCGCAGGGCCACCTCGCGATCCTGAAGGGCAACCTCTCGCCCGACGGCTGCGTGGCGAAGATCACGGGACTGAAGAACCCGGCCATCACCGGCCCGGCGCGCGTGTTCGACGACGAGCAGTCCGCGCTCGCGGCCATCATGGCGCAGCAGATCAAGGCCGGCGACGTGATGGTGCTGCGGTACCTCGGCCCGCAGGGCGGCCCCGGCATGCCCGAGATGCTCGCCCCCACCGGCGCGCTGATCGGCCAGGGCCTCGGCGAGTCGGTGGGCCTGATCACCGACGGCCGCTTCTCGGGCGGCACCTGGGGCATGGTGGTGGGCCACGTGACGCCCGAAGCCTATGCCGGCGGCAACATCGCGCTGGTGCAGGAAGGCGACTCGATCACGATCGACGCCACCACCCTCACGCTCGAGCTCAACGTGCCGGCCGACGAACTCGCGCGCCGCCGGGCGCTGTGGAAGGCCCCGAAACCGCGCTACACCCGGGGCGTGCTGGCCAAGTTCGCGAAGAACGCGTCGGGCGCCAGCACCGGCGCCGTCCTCGACCGGTTCTGACACCCCAAAACGAAAGGCGGCCCTCGGGCCGCCTGGTTCCAGGGCGAGCGGGCTTCAGCGGCGCTTGCCGCGGCGCCCGCGGGCGTCCATGCCCAGCGAGGCGAGGTTCTCCTCGCGGCGCTTCTTCACGCGCTCGTCCATCTTGTCCATCTCGCGGCGTTTCGTGAACCCGCTCCAGTCGGCCCACATCCACCAGAGGACGGCAGCCAGGAACGGCATCAGGACGCCCCACCACGGCCAGTTGGCCACGGCACCGAATTCCGCGACTTTCATCACGAGCAGCAGCACACCGATCAGAACGAAATACATGGACCCACCTCCTAATGGGCAGTCCCCGACCGCGCCGCTGTGGCGCCCGGGACCCGCGTCAACCCCCCCGCATAGAATGCGTTGAAGGTTCAGTGACCGGACTTTAATTCACCTCGGACGCACGACACGTAAGGAAATCATGAAGTCATCCGCTGTTTCTCTGGCGATCTCGATGGCCGCGGTGGCCGGTGCCTGCCTGAGCACGCCCGCGCTGGCCAGCCCGGAGCTGGCCCAGAAGAAGAACTGCATGAGCTGCCACACCGTGCAGAAGAAGGTGGTGGGACCGGCGTTCAAGGACGTGGCCGCGAAGTACGCGGGCCAGAAGGACGCCGTCGACAAGCTGACCCAGAAGGTGCTCAAGGGCGGCTCCGGCGCCTGGGGCGCGGTGTTCATGCCCGCGATGAAGGACGCCAACCCGCCGGTCAGCGAGGCCGAGGCGCGCCAACTCGTCACCTGGATCATGACCACGAAGTGATCCCCGGGGCCCGGCCCCGGGAACAAAAAGGCCCCGCGTCGCGGGGCCTTTTTTCATCCGGCGAAGCTCAGTAGGCCTGGCCCAGCTGGTCCAGGATCGCCGGGTTCTCGAGCGTGCTGGTGTCCTGCGTCACCGCCTCGCCCTTGGCCACCGACCGCAGCAGGCGCCGCATGATCTTGCCCGAGCGGGTCTTCGGCAGGTTGTCGCCGAAGCGGATGTCCTTCGGCTTCGCGATGGGGCCGATCTCCTTGCCGACCCAGTCGCGCAGCTCCTTCGCGATGGCTTTCGCCTCGTCACCCGTGGGACGCGGGCGCTTGAGCACCACGAAGGCGCAGATGGCCTCGCCCGTGGTGTCGTCGGGGCGACCCACCACCGCGGCTTCCGCCACGAGGTCGGTGTGCGCGACGAGCGCCGACTCGATCTCCATCGTGCCCATGCGGTGCCCCGAGACGTTCAGCACGTCGTCGATGCGGCCGGTGATGGTGAAGTAGCCGGTCTTCGCGTCACGGATGGCGCCGTCGCCCGCGAGGTAGTACTTGCCCTTGAAGTCCTCGGGGTAGTAGCTCTTCTTGAAACGCTCGGGGTCACCGTAGATGGTGCGGATCATCGACGGCCACGGCTTCTTGATCACGAGGATGCCGCCCTGCCCCCACGGCACGTCCTTGCCCGTCTCGTCCACCACCGCGGCCTGGATGCCCGGGAACGGCAGCGTGCACGAACCCGGCACGAGCGGCGTGGCGCCCGGCAGCGGCGTGATCACGTGGCCGCCGGTCTCGGTCTGCCAGAAGGTGTCGACGATGGGGCAGCGGCCACCGCCGATGTGCTGGTGGTACCACTCCCACGCGGCCGGGTTGATGGGCTCGCCCACCGAACCGAGGATGCGCAGGCTCGTGAGGTCGTAGCGTTTCGGGTGCACGGCCTCGTTGCTTTCGGCCGCCTTGATCAGCGAGCGGATGGCCGTGGGTGCCGTGTAGAAGATGCTGACCTGGTGGTCCTGGATCATCTTCCAGAAGCGGCCGGCGTCCGGGAACGTGGGGATGCCCTCGAACACCACCTGCGTGCCGCCGAGCGCGAGCGGGCCGTACGCGATGTAAGTGTGGCCGGTGACCCAGCCGATGTCGGCGGTGCACCAGAAGATGTCGTTCGGGTGCAGGTCGAAGGTCCACTTCGTGGTGAGCGCCGCGTGCAGCAGGTAGCCACCGCTCGAATGCTGCACGCCCTTCGGCTTGCCGGTGGAGCCCGACGTGTAGAGCAGGAACAGCGGGTGTTCCGCGCTCACCCACTCGGGTTCGGCGGTGTCGGGCTGCTTCGCGGTGACGTCGTGCAGCCACAGGTCGCGGCCTTCGTGCCAGGCGATGTTGCCGCCGGTGCGTTTGTAGACGATCACGTTCTTCACGGACTCGCAGCCACCGAGCGAGATGGCCTCGTCGACGATGGACTTCAGCGGCAGCTGCTTGCCGCCCCGCTGCTGCTCGTCGGCCGTGAGCACGAGCACGGCGCCGGCGTCCTGGATGCGGTCGCGCAGGCTCTGCGCGGAGAAGCCGCCGAACACCACCGAGTGCGTGGCGCCGATGCGGGCGCAGGCCTGCATCGACACGATGCCCTCGATGGACATCGGCATGTAGATCACGACGCGGTCGCCCTTCTTCACGCCCTGCGCACGCAGCGCGTTCGCGAGCTTCGCGGTGCGCGCGAGCAGGTCGGCGTACGTGTGGCGGGTCACCTTGCCGTCGTCGGTCTCGAAGATGATGGCGACCTTGTCGCCGAGACCCGCGGCCACCTGGCGGTCGAGGCAGTTGTACGAGACGTTCAGCGTGCCGTCCTCGAACCACTTGAAGAACGGCGCCTGGCTCTCGTCGAGCGTCTTCGTGAAGGGCGTCTTCCACTCGACGAACTCGCGGGCGAGGCGCGCCCAGTAGCCCGCGTAGTCGGCTTCGGCCTCGGCGACGAGCTTCTCGTACGCCGGCATGCCGGAGACGAACGCCCCCTTCGAGACGGATTCGGGGGCGGGGTAGATCGGGGTCGTGGCGTCGCTCATGAAAGTCTCCAAGGTCCGTTGGTCACACCGGCTCGCACGGTAAGGCCGGGCTCTTACGATCCGCTTACTGGGGCCGCAAGGCAGATTGTCACGTTGCGCCCACTACAATTTCAGGTCTGCTCCGATTCAGCCAACCCCCCTCACCCATGGCCCAGCTCCAAGACCCCGTCAACGCCAAGCTCCGCCCGTTGCCCAACCTGATCTTCGCGAGCCGCTGGCTCCAGCTGCCGCTGTACATCGGCCTGATCCTCGCCCAGGGTGTCTACGTCTTCCACTTCCTGCAGGAACTGCTGCACCTCATCGAGGCCGTGTTCGGCAGCAAGGCGGCGCTCGAGGCCCTGATTTCCAGCATCGGCTACCAGCTGCCCCCGATCCTCGACGCCACCGGCAAGGTGATCGGCGTGCAGCCGCCGAAACTCAACGAGACGGTCATCATGCTCGTGGTGCTGGCGCTCATCGATGTGGTGATGATCTCGAACCTGCTGATCATGGTGATCGTGGGTGGCTACGAGACCTTTGTGTCACGCATGAACCTCGACAGCCATCCGGACCAACCCGAGTGGTTGAGCCACGTCAACGCGTCGGTGCTGAAGGTCAAGCTCGCCACCGCCATCATCGGCATCAGCTCCATCCACCTGCTCAAGACGTTCATCAGCGCGGGCAACTACACCGAGAAGGTGCTGATGTGGCAGACGCTGATCCACCTGACGTTCCTGCTGTCGGCCATCGCCATCGCATGGACCGACCGCATCCTGTCGTCGGCCCACGCGCCGTCCAACGGCCACTGAGCCGACGGCTCAGGTCAGGATGCAGTCCACCGGCTCCAACGCCGGTGGCAGGCCCCGGTCGCCCAGCATCTCGCGCAGCGACCCCTCGATGTTCCGGCTCATCGCGTCGAGCGCCAGGTCGTTCGGCTCGATGCCGAAGGGCTCCTCGATCTCCGCACCCAGCGCCTCCAGCGCGAGGAACGTGTACGCGATGAACGCCACGATCACCGGTGTCATCGCGCCGATCGAATCCACCAGCCCGAACGGCAGCAGCACGCAGTAGAGGTAGATCGTGCGGTGGATGATCACCGAGTAGGTGAACGGGATCGGTGTGCCCGCGATGCGCTCGCAGCCGCCGAAGGCATCGCTCAGGCGGCTCAGGTGTTCGTCCAGTCGCCCGAGCAGCACCACGTCCAGCCGGCCCGCCTGCCGCTGCGCGCGCAGCCATTCGCCCGCCATCAGGGCCAGCAGCATCGGCTTCGAACGCGCGGCCATCAGCCGCTCCACCTCGTCGGCCGGCAACAGCCGGGCGAAGTCCGCGCGCGGGTCGGTGCCCCGCAGCTGGTGGCGTGCCGCGTGCACGAACGCGATCAGCCGGTGCACGAACGGGCGCACCTCGACCGGTCCGTTCAGCAGCGTCAGCGCGCCGCGCGTGAGCGAACGGGTCTCGTTGAGGATGCCGCCCCACAGCACGCGCGCCTCCCAGTAACGCGCATAGCTCGTGCTGTTGCGGAAGCCGAGGAAGATCGCGAGCGTGAGGCCGATCAGCGAGAACGGCACGAAGTTCAGCGGGATCTTCCACGCGAAGACATGGCCGTGCAGCACGGTCACGCCCGTCGAGAACAGCAGCAGGCCGATGAGGCGCGGGGCGATGTCCGGCAGCAGCGAGCCCCGCCAGATGAAGAGCATGCGCAGCCAGTGCAGGCGCGGGCGGACGATCATGGGCGGCTCCGGAGGGAAGCGGCGCGGGGACGGAAGCGGGTCATGCGCGGACAGTGAGGCGCCAGGATCGGCGCCGCGCCCGGATTACACCACCCGCCCGCGGGCCGACTGCCGCGGTGGGAGATTGCCTGCGGTCAGCGGGCCGGCCGCCGCACCGTCGCGCCCGCCTTGCACTGGGCCGCGTCGAACGTGGTGGCGCCGGGCGCGCCGCTTCCACCGCCCGATCCGTCCGCGGTCGTCCACGACGTGACCAGCGGGTAGCGGGTCCCGCCGAGGTCGGCCGCGGCCAGCGCGGTCAGGCGCACGCGCCACTTCGAGCCGAACGGCGTGCTGTAGAGCTGCACCCGGGCGACACCACCGCGGCCGGCAGGCACGTTCACCGCGAACGTGCCGAGGTTGGCCCCGTCCAGCGCGTTGCGCGTGGCGGGGTTGATGCCCGTCTCGTCATTCGCCGCGTTGAAGTTCCGATAGCCGAGCGGCAGCAGCACGCGCACCACGCTGCCGTCGGCGTAGGTCGCCACCAGCGTGTAGTCGCAGCCATTGTTCACGCAGTAGTAGCCGTTCCATCCACCCGGCCGCACGCCGTCGATCAGGTCGAGGTCGGCCTGCACCGTGGGGTCGAAGTGGCGCGGCAGGTTGGCGGACCAGGACGGCGTCACGTACAGGCGGCTGGCCGTGGGCGAGGCGTTGAAGTGCGACACGTGCCCGATCACCGTCTGCACCGCCTCGCCCGGCTTGAGCACGTCGGTGCCGATGCGGGCGCGCTCCTCGTCGGACATCGCCTCGAACGCCGACGTCTTCGTGTTCCAGCGCTTGTAGCCGCCGGTCGCGGTGTCGTCGCGCACCACCTTGCCGAGGAAACCTTCCTGCATCAGCGCGGACTGGTAGTCCGAGAACATGCTCCAGCGGTACGACGCCGCATCGCGGTCGTCGTCGCCGCCGGACATCGGCGTGCGCTGGTAGCAGACGCCGGACACCACGCGCCCGTCGCACGAGGCACCCGCGAACTGCAGCGGGCTCAGCAGCTGGCCGCGGCCCGCGTCGTAGCCCCACGACGAACCGCTCTTGGTGCCCATCGGGTACGGGTCGTCGCCCGCGGCCGCCGCGGCATCGGCGTGCGGCAGGCCGTACGCATGCCCCATCTCGTGGTTGAAGATGGCGGAGTAGACCTTGTCCGGCCGGTAGTCCCCGCCCGACACGGCCGAGCCGCCGCCGCCCAGCCCGCCCCCGGTGGCCGCGGCCACCTGCGCGCCGCCGTCGAGCGTCTGCGCGTAGCCGTAGTAGCCCACGGCCATCGCACCATCGCGGTTCGCCGCCGGACCGTGCATCGCGCCGAGCACGTTCCACAGGCGCGCGTTGGTGTCCCCCTCCAGCGAACGGAGGTCGGCCCACGAGGTGACCGGCAGCGCCGGATGGCAGAAGCGGTCGTCGTTGCGCGGTGGCAGCACGAGCTGGTCGAACGTGACCGGCGCCGACGTCACCTGCTCGAAGCGCGCGACCGGCAGCTTCTCGGCGTACTCCTGTGCGAGCGTGCGGCCCGCGGTGGACGTCGCGTCCATCGACCAGTCCGGCACCACCGAGCGGTCGGGGCGGGCCCCGAACAGGTAGATCGGCACGGTGACCTGCTTGAGCACCACCGCCGGCGTCACGCTCATCGGGATCGTGCGCGGCGCCGAGAAGTCGGCCCCGCCCAGCTCGAGTTGCGCGCCGCGCTGCACCCACGCCTTCGGCAACGGCACGCTGTACGCCGTGGCCGACCGGGCAGCACGACTGCCGTCGGTGGCTGGCAGCGCGGACGGCGCGGCGAGGGACAGCGGCCCGAGCGTGCGGCCATCGGCCAGCTTCGCGCGCACCTGGAAGCGCAGCGTGGCGGAGGGTGTCGCCGGTTCGAGCATCAGCAGCGCGGCGCGGTCCTCGATCAGGCGCAGCCGGCGTGTCACGTTGTTCTTCGCGTCGTTCGGGGACTGCAGCGCGCGGCCGTCCCCCTCGATGACGTGGGTCTGCGCGAACTCGATGCGGGACAGGGCCGCGGGGGGCGTCGGGGTCGGCGCCGGCGCGGGGCCTGGCGCAGGTGCAGGTCCGGGCGCCGGGGCCGGCGCGGACGCCCCCGTGTCCATCGGCTTCGGCGCGACGGTCTGGTCCCGATCGTCACCACACGCCACCAGGGCAACGGCACACGCCAGCGGCAGGACGCGGGTGAACACGGGCGAAGGGACACGCAGCATGGAACCGATTCCATCGAAGTGGTGAAGCCCGCGATGATCGTCTCGGCCCTGCCCGTCCCGGTCGTTCTGGAGCCTTCGATTACAGGTCTTACCGATGGTCGGAGCGACCTGCAAAGAAACGTCACTTCGCGTTTCGCGCCGTTTCGCGCGCGTGCCCGAATACCTCACTTTCCCGCGCGTTCCGCCGTCGGCCCTGGCGTCCGCGCCGCCGTCAGGGTCAAGGGTTTACCACTATTTGTATGACAAATAACGCTTCGGATACTCCGCCTGCTGTTTGAACCTCCGGGAGAGAACAACGGTCGCGCAGACGACCGTGGCAACCGGCCGGCTTCCCCGCCGGCGGTCGCCGAGTCTTGTTGTCGTTCGACGCGTCCACGCGGTCGGCCCCTCGGGCCGACCGGTCTTCCTTCCACGGTGCGTCGCCTCCGCAGGCGGAGCGGCGCGAACGCAGAGGAGTCGATGTTGACCACACCCTTCCCCCTCACCGGCCGCCGTCCCGCGGCCCCGGCCTGGCGATGGATCGCCACCCTCGCGCTGCCGCTCGCCCTCGCGGCCTGCGGCGGTTCCTCCGATCCGGATGACGGCACGGCGAACGCCGCCTCGGACGACGCCGGTGACCGCGTCACCGCGCTCGCGGCGACGGATGCCCGCCCCGCGGCGGCCATCACCCCACGGATGACCACGCCCTGGACCGCCGCCGCGCTCCAGGCCGCGGTGCCGCTGCCCGAGTACCCGCGCCCGCAGATGACCCGCCCGGACTGGCTCAACCTGAACGGCACCTGGCAGTACGTCGGCGGCGCGTCCGCCCCCGACGCCGACAACGCGCCCGCCACGGCCCCGCGTTTTCCGGCCGCCACCGAGCAGATCCGCGTGCCCTTCCCGCCCGAGTCGTACCTCTCCGGCATCCAGCGGAGCAACGACCGCAACCTCTGGTACCGCCGCACCTTCACCGTGCCGGGCAACTGGAACGGCCGGCGCGTTCAGCTGCACTTCGGCGCGGTGGACCGCAAGGCCACCGTGTACGTGAACGGCCAGCGTGTCGGGCAGCACGTGGGCGGCTACGACGCGTTCGAGTTCGACATCACGCCGCACCTGCGCCGCGGCGCGAACGAGCTGGTGGTGGGCGCCTTCGACCCCACCGACGGCCGCGACCTGATCGGCAAGCAGACGCAGCAGCCCGGCGGCATCTTCTACACACCGACGTCCGGCATCTGGCAGACGGTGTGGCTCGAGGCCACGCCGGCCGCGCGCATCACCCGGCTGGACATGACCCCCGACGTGGCCGGCGGCCGCCTTCGCATCGCTGCGCGCACGGCCGGCACGCAGGGCCACACCGTCGAGGTGACCGCCTTCGCGGGCGGCCGACGCGTGGCCTCGGCCACCGGCCCGGCCGACGCCGAGTTCAGCCTGCCGGTGCCGAACGCAAGGCTGTGGTCACCCGACGATCCGTTCCTGTACGACCTGCAGGTGCGGCTGCGCCGCGGCCCGCAGGTGATCGACCAGGTGGGCAGCTATTTCGGCATGCGCTCGATCTCGGTGGGCACCGTCGACGGCGTGCCACGCCCGCTGCTCAACGGCAAGTACGTGTTCCAGTTCGGCCCGCTCGACCAGGGCTTCTGGCCCGACGGCCTCTACACCGCGCCCACCGACGCCGCGTTGCGCTCCGACCTGCAGGCCGCCAAGGACCTGGGCTTCAACATGGTCCGCAAGCACATCAAGGTGGAACCGCAGCGCTGGTTCTACTGGGCCGACAAGATGGGCCTGCTGGTGTGGCAGGACATCCCGCACGCCTGGGACGCCGAGACCGACGTCGCCGTGCGCGCCCGCTTCGAGGCGAGCGCGAAGGAGATCATCGACGAACACCGCTCGTCGCCGTCGGTGGTCACCTGGGTGATCTTCAACGAATCCTGGGGCGACTACGAGATGCCGCGCATGGCGAACCTCTTCCGCTCGTGGGACTCGACGCGCCTGATCAACACCCACTCCGGCATCAACTTCGCCCCGGGTTACCAGGGCGTGGGCGACCTGATCGACATCCACGACTACCCGGGCCCCGTCGCCCCGGCCTTCCAGCCGAACCGCCCCGCGGTGCTCGGCGAGTACGGCGGCAACGGCCTGCGCGTGGACGGCCACATGTGGAACCCCGCGTCCACCTGCTGCTACCTGCTCTACCCCGACCAGGCCAGCCTGTTCAACGCCTACGCCGGCCAGGTGGAGAGCCTGCGCGACCTCGCCCTGTCGCAGGGCCTGAGCGCGGCCGTCTACACCGAGACCACCGACGTCGAGGACGAGCTCAACGGCTTCCTCACGTACGACCGCCAGGTCCGCAAGATGGACTTCGCCGCGGTCAAGGCCGTGAACCGCGCGCTGGTCGAGGGGGTGCCGTACCTGCGCCACGGCGCACCGTACTCGTTCCGCACTGTCACCCCCGGCTTCGACGACCGCTACCTCCGCCACGTGGAGAGCCTCGCCGTGACTGAACCGGTGAACGCGGACAGCCCGGTGCTGCTGAAGCAGGACACCACGTGGAAGGTGGTGGCGGGCCTCGCCGACGTCAGCTGCCTGTCCTTCGAGGCCGTCAACCAGCCGGGCAAGTACCTGCACCCGTCGGGCGAGCGCCTGCGCATCGACGCCAGTGACCAGAGCGCCGGGTTCGCGGCCGACGCCACCTTCTGCCCGAAGGCGGCGCTCAACGGCGGCTCTGGCGTGTCGTTCGAGTCGAAGGCGCGGCCGGGCCAGTACATCCGCCACGCCGACGCACAGGTGAGCGTGCAGGCGTTGCAGGACACCGCCGGCTTCCGCAACGACGCCACGTGGGCGCCGGTGCAGGGCTGGTGGCACAGCAGCGTGCTGCTGCCGGTGGGCGAATACCGCTCGCTGCGCGTGCTGACGCCGGGCTTCGACAACCGCTACATCCGCCACATCGAGGGCCTGGCCCGCACGGAGGTGGTGGACGCAGGCAGTGCCGACGTGCTGAAGCTCGACGCCACGTGGAAGATTGTTCCCGGCCTCGCCGACGCGAGCTGCTACTCGTTCGAGTCGCGCAACTTCCCCGGCGAGTACCTGCGCCACGCCTACTCGCGCATCCGCCGGGACCCGGCCGTGAACGACGACCTGTACCGCAAGGACGCCACCTTCTGCGCCCACGCCGGCGCGGACGGCGGCGTGCGCTTCGCCGCGTCGAACTTCCCGTACCGATTCATCCGGCACTACGCCGAGGAGGTCTGGATCGCCGACGGCCGCGGCGGTGACGCCTGGAACAGCCCGTCGAGCTTCGCGGCCGACAGCCGCTGGGCCGTGGAGGCGGCCTGGGCGCCCTGACGAGAAGCTTCAGCCACCGGACACCCGAGCATTCCGCTCGGGATTCCGGAATGAACCCCACTGGGTGTGCGGCGCCAGCCGCACACCGGTGCCACGTGCACCAAGACGGACCGCGCGCGACGGGCGATAATTCCGGGTCTCCGCCAACCGTCCGCAAGCCATGACGACCACGATCCGCCACGCCGACCTCGTCAAGAGTGTCGCCGCAGCCCTGCAGTACATCAGCTACTACCACCCGGCCGACTACATCCAGCACCTCTCGCGTGCGTACCAGATGGAAGAGAGCCCCGCGGCGAAGGACGCGATCGCGCAGATCCTCACCAACTCGAAGATGTGCGCCGAGGGGCGCCGCCCCATCTGCCAGGACACCGGCATCGTCAACGTGTTCCTGAAGATCGGCATGGACGTGCGCTTCGCCGACTTCCCCGGCAGCATCGAGGACGCCGTCAACGAAGGCGTGCGCCAGGGGTACAACGACCCCGAGAACAAGCTGCGCATGAGCATCGTGGCCGACCCGCACTTCGAGCGCAAGAACACCGCCGACAACACCCCGGCCGTCGTGCACATGACCGTGGTGCCGGGCAACACGGTCGACGTGCAGATCGCCGCCAAGGGCGGCGGCAGCGAGAACAAGAGCAAGTTCGTCATGATGAACCCGAGCGACAGCCTGGTCGACTGGGTCCTCAAGACGGTGCCCACGATGGGCGCGGGCTGGTGCCCGCCCGGCATGCTGGGCATCGGCATCGGCGGCACGGCCGAGAAGGCGATGCTGCTCGCGAAGGAATCGCTGATGCAGGACATCGACATGTACGAGCTGAAGGCCCGCGGCCCGCAGAACAAGCTCGAGGAACTGCGCATCGAGCTGTGCGACAAGATCAACGCGCTCGGCATCGGCGCCCAGGGCCTCGGCGGCCTGACCACCGTGCTCGACATCAAGATCGCCACCTACCCCACGCACGCGGCCAGCAAGCCCGTCGCGATGATCCCGAACTGCGCCGCCACGCGCCACGCGCACTTCGTGCTCGACGGCTCCGGCCCGGCCTACCTCGAGCCGCCCAGCCTCGACCTGTGGCCCGACGTCAAGTGGGCGCCCGACTACAACAAGAGCAAGCGCGTCAACCTCGACACGCTCACGCGCGAGGAAGTCGCCAGCTGGAAGCCGGGCGAGACGCTGCTGCTCAACGGCAAGATGCTCACGGGCCGCGACGCCGCGCACAAACGCATCCAGGACATGCTGGCCAAGGGCGAGAAGCTGCCGGTCGACTTCACGAACCGCGTCATCTACTATGTGGGCCCGGTCGACCCGGTGCGCGACGAAGTGGTCGGCCCGGCCGGCCCCACCACCGCCACGCGCATGGACAAGTTCACCGAGATGATGCTCGACAAGACGGGCCTCATCGGCATGATCGGCAAGGCCGAGCGCGGCCCGACCGGCATCGACGCCATCAAGAAGCACAAGAGCGCGTACCTGATGGCCGTGGGCGGCGCCGCCTACCTCGTGTCGAAGGCCATCAACCACGCCAAGGTCGTCGGCTTCGCCGACCTGGGCATGGAAGCCATCTACGAGTTCGAGATCACCGACATGCCGGTGACCGTGGCCGTCGACTCCGAAGGCACGTCGGTGCACAACACCGGGCCGAAGGAGTGGCAGGCCAAGATCGGCAAGATCCCGGTGGCCATGGGCTGATCGCCACCTGACGCGACGATCACGCCGCGAGTGCCGCAAGGTCCTCGCGGCGTTTTCTTTTCAGTTCCGAGGAAGACCAACATGGCGATGGACCAGCTCAGGGCGATGCGCATCTTCGTGCGGGTCATCGACGAAGGCAGCTTCTCCGGCGCGGCGCGCCAACTCGACATGGCGCCGCCCGCGGTGACACGGGCCATCGCCGAGCTGGAAGCCCACCTGGGCACCCGGCTGATCCACCGCACCACGCGCCGCCTGACCCTGACCGACATCGGCGCCGAGTACCTCGAACGCGTGCGCCCGCTGCTGGCCGATCTGGACGACGCGGACGCGCTCGCCACCGCGGCCACCGGCCAGGTGCAGGGCCGGCTGCGGCTCACCGGGCCGGCCAGTTTCCTCGGCGACAGCCTCGCGGCGCAGATCGCCGATTTCCAGCGCCTGCACCCGCGTCTCACCGTGCAGCTGAACTCGTCACCGCCGCTGCAGGAACCCGACGAGAAGGCCGACATCACCTTCCTGGTCCATGGACCCGAACCACTCGACGGCGACTTCGTCGCACGCGTGATCGCGCGCACGGAAGTGCTGCTGTGTGCCTCGCCCGCCTACCTCGACGCGCACGGTCGCCCCGAGCACCCCGACGACCTCTCACGACACCAGCTGCTCGTGCCGGACGTGGCCCTGGTTCAGCGACAGTGGCAGCTCCGCCACGGCGCCGGCGGCGAACGCCGGGTGGTGCCGTTCGACAAGACGCCCTCGCGCATCACGTCGGCGAGCCCGGAACTGCTCATCGGCGCGGTGCGCCACGGCCTCGGCATCACGGGCACGCTGTCACTGGCGGTCGCGGACGATCTGCGCGCCGGCCGGCTCGAACGCGTGCTGCCCGACTGGCAGGTCGTCAGCTACCGCCTGTACGCGGCGATGCCCACCGGCCGCCACCTGCCGCTGCGCGTGCGGACGTTCGTCGACTTCCTTGTCGAGCGCTACGGGGGCGGTGACAGCGATCCCTGGCTCACGGCGGTGAAGACGACCTGACGCCGCCGATCAGTTCGCCACCGCGCGCCGCAGGTCCAGCGTGAACGGGAAGTTCGGGTTGCGCTCCTCCGGCGGCACGTTCATCGGCCCCGGCGTGTGCCCGAGTCGGAAGAACCGGGCGAGGCGCCGGGCCTCGGCCTCGAACGCGTTCACCGGCGCCGTCTCGTAGTTGCGCCCGCCCGGGTGCGCCACGTGGTACTGGCAGCCGCCGAGCGAACGGCCCATCCAGGTGTCCACGATGTCGAACGTGAGCGGTGCGTGCACGCCGATGGTGGGGTGCAGCGCCGACGGCGGGTTCCACGCGCGGTAGCGCACGGCGCCCACGAACTCGCCCACCTTGCCGGTGTTGTGCATCGGCACGACGCGGCCGTTGCACGTGAGCACGTGGCGGTCGGACACGAGGCCCGTGAGCTTGACCTGCAGGCGCTCCACCGACGAGTCGACGAAACGCGTGGTGCCGCCGACGGCGCCCTCCTCGCCCATCACGTGCCACGGCTCGAGCGCGAGGTTCACCTCGCCCTGGATGCCCGCGGCGTTGAAGTCGCCGATCTTCGGGAAGCGGAACGACAGGTGCGATGCGAACCACTCGGCCTTGAAGTCGTAGCCGAACTCCTGCAGCTCGGTGACCACGTCGTTCAGGTCCTGCCACACGAAGTGCGGCAGCATGAAGCGGTCGTGCAGTTCGGTGCCCCAGCGCTTGAGGCGTGTCGGCTGGTACGGCTGCTGCCAGAAGCGCGAGACGAGCGCGCGCATCAGCAGCTGCTGCGCGAGGCTCATGCGCGCGTGCGGCGGCATCTCGAAGGCCCGCATCTCGAGCAGGCCCAGGCGGCCGGTGGGGCCGTCGGGCGAGTACAGCTTGTCGATGCAGAACTCGGCCCGGTGCGTGTTGCCCGAGACGTCGATCAGCAGGTTGCGCAGCAGCCGGTCGATCAGCCACGGCGGGCAGCGGCCCGCGTGTTCGGCCGTCACGCGCTTCAGTTCGGCGAACGCGATCTCGATCTCGTACACCGAGTCGTTGCGCGCCTCGTCGACCCGCGGCGCCTGGCTGGTGGGGCCGATGAACAGCCCCGAGAACAGGTAGCTGAGCGCCGGGTGGTTGTGCCAGTAGGCCACCATGCTCGCGAGCAGGTCGGGCCGGCGCAGGAACGGCGAGTCGGCCACCGTGGCACCGCCCAGCACGAAGTGGTTGCCGCCACCGGTGCCGGTGTGGCGGCCGTCCACCATGAATTTTTCGGTGGACAGGCGGGTCTCGTGCGCGGCCTGGTACAGGTGCGTGGCCTGGTCGACCAGTTCGTCCCAGCTGTGGGCCGGGTGGATGTTGACCTCGATCACGCCCGGGTCCGGTGTCACGCGCAGCACCTGCAGGCGCGGGTCCTTCGGCGGCTCGTAGCCTTCGAGGATCACCGGCAGCTTCAGCTCGGCCGCGGTGTCCTCCACGGCAGCGACGAGTTCGAGGTAGTCCTCGAGCGCCTGCGTGGGCGGCATGAAGATGTAGAGGCGGCCGCCGCGCGGCTCGGCCGACATCGCGGTGCGCACGATGCCCGGGGCCGACTCGAAGCGCGCCGGCGGCGTCGCGTCGGCCGACGGCGCGGCATGGCCCTTCAGCGCAGCAGCCCGCGAACGTTCGGCGAAGCTGCTCACCAGCCCGGCCGCCGACGTGTCCACACCGGCACCTTCATGCCCGAAGTTCGACGCGAACCGCAGCCGGCGGTACGGCGGCAGCGGCGGGAAGGACTGGGTGGGGTCAGGCGGGAGCGTGTACGGGTAGTCGGCCTGGGTCACCCACGGCTGCGAGTCGAGCGGCAGGCGGTAGCCGATGGGTGAATCGCCCGGCACGAGGTAGCAGCGTTCGGTGCGCAGGAACCACGGACCCGTGCGCCAACGCGCCGCACCGGTGGTGTCGCGCGCCACGGGCAGCGAGTGGCCGATGACCTTCTCGAGACCTTGCGTGAACACCTTGCGCAGGCGGTCGCGCTCCAGTTCGTCGGACAGGCGGGCATCGAACGGGTCCACGTTGGTGGGCAGCTTGCGCTCGCGCCACAGGTAGTACCAGACGTCTTCGTACGCCGGGAACACGTGTTTCGCGTCGAGCGACAGGCGCTGCGCCACGCCGTCGAGGAAACGGCGGGCCTCGACCTCGGTGACGCCGTAGTCCTTCTTCTCGTCGGCGAACAAGTCCGGACGCGTCCACACCGGCTCGCCATCCTTGCGCCAGTACAGGTTCAGCGACCAGCGCGGCAGCTGCTCGCCGGGGTACCACTTGCCCTGGCCGAAGTGCAGCAGGCCGCCCTCCCCGTACTTGAGCCGCAGCTTGTCCATCAGGCTCGCGCTCAGCAGGCGTTTCGTGGGGCCGAGCGCCGCGGTGTTCCATTCGTCGCCGTCGCGGTCGTCGATGGACACGAAGGTGGGTTCGCCGCCCTGCGTGAGGCGCACGTCGTGGCGGCGCAGGTCCTGGTCGACCGCATGGCCCATCGAGACGATGTCGTCCCACTGCGCATCGGTGTACGGCAGCGTGACGCGCGGGGCCTCCCAGATGCGGGTGACCTGCATGTGGTGCTCGAACTCGGTCTCGCATTCGTCGAGCGCGCCGCTGACGGGCGCGGCCGACGACGGGTCGGGCGAACACGCGAGCGGGATGTGCCCTTCCCCGGCCAGCAGGCCCGACGTGGGGTCGAGGCCGATCCAGCCCGCCCCGGGCAGGTACACCTCGCACCACGCGTGCAGGTCGGTGAAGTCGACCTCGGTGCCGCTGGGCCCGTCGAGCGACTTCACGTCGCTCTTGAGCTGGATCAGGTAACCCGAGACGAAGCGCGCGGCCAGCCCCAGGTGGCGCAGCAGCTGCACGAGCAGCCAGCCGCTGTCACGGCACGAGCCCGAGCCGTTGACGAGCGTGACCTCGGGCGTCTGCACGCCCGGTTCCATGCGGATCAGGTAGCTGATGTCGCGCTGCAGCCGCTGGTTCAGGTCGACGAGGAAATCGTTGGTGGCCTTCGGCGTGCGCGGAATGCTGTCGAGGTACTTCTTGAACTCGGGCGTGAGCTCGCTCTTGATGCGGTACGGGGCCAGTTCCGCGGCGAGTTCCGGGGCGTACTCGAACGGGAACTTCTCGGCCGCCGGCTCGAGGAAGAAGTCGAACGGGTTCAGCACCGCCATCTCGGCGACCAGGTCCACCTCGATGCGGAACGACGTGGTCTTGTCGGGAAACACGAGCCGCGCGAGGTAGTTGCCCTGCGGGTCCTGCTGCCAGTTGATGAAGTGCGTGGCCGGCTCGACCCGCATCGAGTAGCTCAGGATGCGCGTGCGCGAATGCGGCGCCGGACGCAGCCGCACCACCTGGGGGCCGAGGTGGATGGGCCGGTCGTACCGGTAGTGGGTCACGTGGTTCAGCGCGACGTGGATGGACATTCAGGGCTCCAGGGGGAAAGCGGGTTCGTTCGAGTCGTCTCGGATGTCGATGCGCACGCGCATCGACTCCGCGCCACCGCCCTCGCGCACGCCGCGGATGGGCGAACAGGCGGCATAGTCGGGTCCGACGGCCAGGCGCACGTGGCGTTCGTCGATGAGGCAGCCGTGGGTCACGTCGACGCTCAGCCAGCGGTGCGACGGCACGTCCACGCACACGTCGACCCACGCGTGGCTGGCGAGGTGATCGGCGCCGGGGGCATGGAAATAGCCGCTGACGTAGCGGGCCGGCACGCCCTGCGAGCGGCAGGCGGCGATGTAGACGTGCGCATGGTCCTGGCACACGCCGCCGCCGAGGGCCAGCGCCTCCATCGCGGTGGTGCGGACCGTCGTCGTGCGCGGCTTGTAGGGCACGCGGGCCAGCACGGCCCTCGCGAGCGCGAGCGCCTTCGCCGCGTCCGGCGCCGTGCCGTCCGACAGCGGCCGGCCGAGCTCGGCCAGGCGCACGTGCGGCTGGGTCAGCGGCGTGGGCCGCAGGTACAGCTGCCCGGGCACGGCGTCGTCGACCAGCTCGGGCTCGCCGTGGGTCTCGACGGTGCCGATGGCACTGATGGCCCCCGCCATCACGCGCCGCGTGACGCTGCACGTGTGGGCCACGTTGCCGTACCCGTCACGCGCCTCGAAGAGCGTGCCCGGCGCCTGCACCGCCCACGCGTGCACGGTCTGGTGGGCGCTGCCCTGCGGCGTGAGGCACAGGGACTGCAGCGCGTACTGCAAGGGAGCGCTGTAGTCGTACCGGGTGACGTGCTGGATGTGCAGTTTCATCCGGCACTGACCCGTCAGGCTGCCACCGGCACCAGGAAGTCACGGCTGATGCCGATGCCGAGCGTGCCCACGCGGTCGAGGAACTGCGTGAGGAACGCATGCAGGCCGGTCGCGAGGATCTCGTCGATGCGGCCGAACTTCAGGTCGGCCTGCAGCCGGCCGGCACGCCGCAGCGTCTCGCCCGACTGCTCGTTGGCGACGTGGTGCAGGTTCGACACCACCTCGTCCATGCAGGCCGCGAGCGAACGCGGCATGTCGGCACGCAGGATCAGCAGCTCGGCCACCTTCTCGGGACGGATCACGTTGCGGTAGGCCTTGCGGTACACCTCGAAGCCGGACACCGAACGCAGGATGGCGGACCAGTGGTAGAAGTCGAACTCCTGGTCCTTGGCCGCCTGGCCGTTGGTGGTGCCGAAGAACTCGCTCTCGACCGCGTGGAACTTCACGTCGAGCATGCGCGCGGTGTTGTCGGCACGTTCGAGGAAGCTGCCGATGCGCAGGAAGTGGAAGGCCTCGTCCTGCAGCATCGTGCCCACGGTCACGCCGCGCGACAGGTGCGAGCGGAACTTCACCCACTCGAAGCTTTCGCCCGGGTCCTTCTGGAAACTCTTGTTGCGCAGCATGCGCTGGAACTCGAGCCAGGTCTGGTTCTGCGTCTCCCACACCTCGGTGGTGAGCGTGCCGCGCACGGCCCGCGCGTTCTCGCGCGCGGCCATCAGGCAGCTGTAGATGCTGGACGGGTTGCGTTCGTCGCCGACCATGTAGTCCATGATCTTGCGGTCGGTGACGGCGCCGTAGCGCGACGTGTAGTCGTCGGTCAGCTCGGAGATGCTGAGCAGGCCCTTCCAGCCGTTCTCGGCGGCGTCGGCGCTCTGCGGCAGCAGGGACGTCTGATAGTTCACGTCCAGCATCCGGGCCGTGTTCTCCGCCCGCTCCATGTAGCGGGCCATCCAGTAGAGGTGATCGGCGGTTCTCGACAGCATGTTGTTCAGGCCTCCAGCACCCAGGTGTCCTTTGTACCCCCGCCTTGCGACGAGTTGACGACGAGCGATCCTTCCTTCAGCGCGACGCGGGTCAGGCCGCCCGGCACCATCTGCACGTCCTTGCCGCTCAGCACGAACGGGCGCAGGTCGATGTGGCGCGGCGCGATGCCGCTGTCGACGAAGGTGGGGCACGTCGACAGCGCGAGCGTGGGCTGGGCGATGTAGCCGGCCGCGTTGGCGATCAGCACCTTGCGGAACTCGGCGATCTCCTCCTTCGTGGAGGCCGGGCCCACCAGCATGCCGTAGCCGCCCGCGCCATGGACCTCCTTGACGACCAGCTCGGGCAGGTGGTCGAGCACGTACTTGAGGTCCTCCTCCTCGCGGCACTGGTAGGTGGGCACGTTGTTGAGGATGGGCTTCTCGCCGAGGTAGAACTCGATCATCTTCGGCACGTACGGGTAGATCGACTTGTCGTCGGCGATGCCGGTGCCGATGGCGTTCGACAGCGTCACGTTGCCCGCGCGGTACACGCTCAGCAGGCCCGCGCAGCCGAGCGTGCTGTCGGGGCGGAAGGCGAGCGGGTCGAGGAAGTCGTCGTCGACGCGGCGGTAGATCACGTCCACGCGCTTCGGGCCCTGCGTGGTGCGCATGTAGACGAAGTTGTCGCGCACGAAGAGGTCCTGGCCCTCCACGAGTTCGACACCCATCTGCTGCGCGAGGAAGGCGTGCTCGAAGTACGCGCTGTTGTACATGCCGGGCGTGAGCACCACGACGGTCGGGTCGTTGACCGCGGCCGGTGCGACACCCCGCAGCGTCTCGAGCAGCAGGTCGGGATAGTGCGCGACCGGGGCCACGCGGTGCTGGCTGAACAACTCGGGGAAGAGCCGCATCATCATCTTGCGGTTCTCGAGCATGTAGCTCACGCCGCTGGGCACGCGCAGGTTGTCTTCCAGCACGTAGTAGGTGCCGCTGCCGTCGGGGTTGGCGGCGCGCACGATGTCGATGCCGCTGATGTGCGAGTAGACGCGCTCGGGCACGTCGACCCCCATCATCTCCGGGCGGAACTGCGCGTTCTTGAAGATCTGGTCGCCGGGCACGATGCCGGCGCGGATGATGTCCTGCCCGTGGTAGACGTCGTGGATGAAGCGGTTCAGCGCGGTGACCCGCTGCACCAGCCCCTTCTCCATCTCGGCCCACTCGTGCGCGGGAATCACGCGCGGGATCAGGTCGAAGGGAATCAGGCGTTCGGTGCCGCTGCCGTCTTCGTCCTTCGCGCCGTAGACGGCGAACGTGATCCCCACGCGGCGGAAGATCATCTCCGCCTCTTCGCGGCGTGAACGCATCACGTCGCCGGGTTGCTGTGACAGCCAACGGTCATAGAGCCGGTAGTGCTCGCGCACCTCCTCGCGGCTCGCTTGCATCTCGTCAAAGCTCGAAGTCATTCGCGGTCTCTCCTCGAAGATCACGGTTAGCAAATTCCAGGCCACACGATCACCGGGATGGTGCGCGACGAGAGGTGCGCACTGCTTGCAGGCAAGGAGGGAACCGTGACGGTGAACCGGGCGGTCCAGCGGCCGTTCGCGCACCACGCCGGGGACAGGTGTACCACCGAAGCGACGGCGGCGTCCAACGCGGCGCGCATGGTTCAATGGAAAAAATCAGCGAGAAGACGACATGACCCCGATCACCGGCCAATGCCTTTGCGGCGCCGTCCGCTTCCGAATCCACGGTCCGCTCGCCCCGGTGCAGGTGTGCCACTGCACCGACTGCCGCCGCGCCCAGGGCACCCCGTTCGCGACGAACGCACCCGTGCGCCGCGACGACGTGGTCTTCACGTCGGACACGGACACGCTCACCGCGTACGAGTCGACCCCGGGCAAGCGCCGGTGGTTCTGCAGCCGCTGCGGTTCACCGCTCTACAGCGAACGCACGGACCTGCCCGGCATCGTGCGGCTGCGCGTGGGCCTGCTCGACGAGCCGGTCACGGCCGACGTCGAAGCCCACGCCTTCTGGGCCTCGCGGGCCCGCTGGTTCGACGGCGCCGAGGAGCGGCCGCACCACGACCGCTGGCTGCCCAAGCCGCCTTGAGGCGGGGGACGTCGCCCGCCCCGTCAGGGACGGGTCTTGGCGAAGATGCTGGGCGGGTCGTCCAGCACCGATTCGAAGAAGCGCGAGTGAGGCAGCGTGCTCAGGCTGTGCTGGCGCCACCAGGCTTCGGCGCGCGCGCGCCGCTGCGCCCGGTCGGCGGCCCGGCGGCGCTCTTCGCGCCGTGAGGCGGTGGCCCGGCGCCAGCCCCACACCCCGAGCGCCAGCACCACGACCGCGAGGGCGGCAGCGACGGGCATCAGGGCATCGAAGGAAGGGAACATCATCCCGGCATTTTCCCTGATCCCGCTCCGGCCGTGTGCGCCAAACGTCGCCGCCGGACGGCACGCGCACACGCGCGGCACGCCGGATGCGGAGATCGTGTGCGGTATTTGGGCTTCGTCGCACGCAAAGCCTCCGCCCCCCGCGTGCGGGGGGATGGCAGGACCCCGACACCGAATCAGACTGCTTGGTCTGCCACTCAACGGCGAGCGGCATTTCTTCGGGAACAAGTGATGAGCAGTACAGGCGTACGGGTCATCGACCTGACGTCGCGGCTGGGTTCCCAGGCGATCGAACAGGTCGGCGTGACGCTGGCCCCCTCGGACACGCGCAAGGTCATCGCGCTGGGCGGCCCCGGCGCGCCCGCGATCGAATGGACGCGGCCCACCCATCCCCACGACGACTTCCTCGGTGACCCCGGACCGCGCGCGCTGGTCCTGGTGGTGGGCCCCGGTTCGGTCCGCGAGACCGAAGCCCTGCTGTCCCGGGCCCTCGACGCCCAGGTGCCGTGCATCCGCATCTTCGTGCTGCCGAGTGCGATCGTCGAGGAACTGACGTTGAAACCCATGGCCGCCGCCCACGCGGCGACGGCCCACCTCTACCGGCTGCCCGACAGCAGCCCGGAAACCCTGTGGTTCGTGCTGATCGAGGAGTTCGAGAAGCTCTCCAGCCTGTACGGACTCGCCTCCCTCCAACCCCCGTACAGCACGAAGGACAACATGAGCACCAACCTGAAGCAGTCGATGGACACCGCGATGTCGATCGACGGCGCACTCGCCGCAGCCCTGGTGGACTACCGCAGCGGCATGTGCCTGGCCCAGGCCGGCAGCGGACTCAACCTCGACCTGGCCGCGGCCGGCAACTCCCAGGTGGTGAAGGCCAAACTGCAGACGATGGAATCGCTCGGCCTGCGCAAAGGCATCGAGGACATCCTCATCACCCTGGGCGACCAGTACCACCTGATCCGCCTCGTGCCCAACAACGCCGGCCTGTTCCTGTACCTCGTGCTCGACAAGGCCAAGGGCAACCTCGCGCTGGCCCGCTACAAGCTGACGGACGTCGAGCGCACGCTGAAGCTCTGAGCGACCGGCCTGCGGGCCCGCTTCGGCCATCAGCCCGGGTGGTGCCAGTAGCGCCTCCCCTCGGGCCTCGTGCAGCGGGCCTCGCGGGGCGGCCCTTCGCCATCCCAGTGCCAGGCGCCACACGACGGGCTGTCCACCACGGTGACCCCGCGCGCGGCCAGCCGGTCCAGCACGTCCGCCACCGGATGCCCGAAGCGGTTGAGGTGCCCCGCCTGGATCACTGCCACCGACGGCCGCACCGCATCGAGGAACGCCGCGGTGGACGAGGTGCGGCTGCCATGGTGCGGCACGAGCAGCACGTCGCTCGCGAGCGGCACGCCCGCGGCCACGAGGCCGGCTTCCTGGGCGCGTTCGATGTCACCCGCCAGCAACACGCTGCCCTGCGTGCCGCTGACCCGCACGACACACGACCGGGCGTTGGGCTTGAGCGGCCGGGCGTGGTCGGACGCGGGCGGGTGCAGCACGTCGAACCGCACGCCGTCCCAGGTCCACGACTGGCCCGCGTCGCAGCGCCGGTCCGATGTGGCGAGGCCCAGCAGGCGATGGCCCGGTTCGAGCGAACTGAGCAACTCGTCGACCGGCCACCGCTCGAGCAAGGGCGCCGCGCCGCCCACGTGGTCGGTGTCGCGGTGGCTGAGCACGAGCCGGTCGATGCGCCCCTCGCCCCGCGCCCGCAGCAGCGGCGCCAGCACCCGCTCGCCCGCGTTGGCCTCGCCGCCGTAGGCCGGGCCCGTGTCGTAGAGCAGCAGCCGGGTGCGCGTGCGGACCAGCACCGCACTGCCCTGCCCCACGTCGGCCGCGAGCACGTGGTAGCGTCCCTCGGCCGGACGTGGCACCGCGGGCGCCGCCAGCGGCACCAGCAGCGGCACGGCCAGCAGGCGCAGCCGCCATGGCAGCGGCATGACCGCCAGCACCGCACCGAACACCCCCGCCGCCTGGGCCCACGGCGGCGCAGCCGCCGCGGTCCACACCGCCCCCGGCAGGCGGCCCAGCCACACCAGCAGCCCGTTCGACTGCTGGATCACCCACGCCCCGAGCCCCCACAGCGGCGCCACGATGGCGCCCCCCAGCGCGAGCGGCGTGACCACGAGTGTGACGACGGGAATGGCCACGAGGTTCGCGGCGAACCCGACGACCGAGACCTGCTGGAACAGCACCAGCGTCAGCGGGGCCAGCCCGACGGTGGCGACGGCCTGGGTGCGCACCCCGTCGTGCAGCGCGAGCCAGGCCCGCCGTGACGGCGACCCCGCAGGCACGCCGCCCTCCGGCGATGCCACGAGCAGCAGCGCCACCGCCGCGAACGACAGCCAGAACCCCGCCTGCTCCAGTGCCCACGGGTCGGCCGCACACACCACCCCGGCCGCCACCAGCAGCACGAGTCCGAGCGGCCAGCGCCGCCCACCCAGCTGCAGCAGCGTGACGGCGGCGAGCATCAGCACCGTGCGCTGCGCCGGTACGCCCCAGCCGGCGAACAGCGCATAGGCCGCGGCCGCCAGCACCCCGCCCGCGCGGGCGGCCACCGGGGCCGGCACCCACAGGCTCGCCGGCCCCGCCCGGGCCCACGCCGCGTTCAGCAACAACCCGGCCAGCCACGCGAACATCGTGACGTGGACCCCGCTCACGGACACGAGGTGGCTGATGCCGGTGTCGCGGAAGATGCGCCAGTCGTCCGACGCGATGGCCGACTGGTCCCCGACCGCGAGCGCCGCCAGCACCCCGGCCGCGCGCCGGTCGGCCACCGTGGCCATCAGGTCGTCGCGCACGTGCTGGCGCAGCCGCTCCACCGGATGCCGCCACGACACGCCCAACCGCTCGGCCCCGGGCCGGACCGTGCCGACAGCGCGCACGCCCTGCTCGAACAGGAACAGCTCGTGGTCGAAGCCGTGCGGGTTGCGCAGCCCGTGGGGGCGGCGCAGGCGCACCGTGAAGCGCCACCGGTCGCCGGCCCGCACGTCGGGCAGCGGGTCGGCCGGGGCCGCGCGCGTGGGGCGGCCGTGCGCATCCTGGGGCGCCCCGCCCCAGCCCGAGAACCAGCCCAGTTGCACGACGGCTGGCACCCGCGCGGCCTCGTTCCCGAAGCGCGCTGACTCGACCTCGAACCGAAAGCGCACCCCCTGCTCGAACACCTGCGGCAACGAGGCCACCACGCCCTGCACCACCAGGTCTTCCCGCTCCAGTTCCGCCGGCAACGCATCGGCCAGGCGCCAGGACGCATGCACCGACGACAGGCCGAACGACAGCCCCGCGGCCACCGGCACGAGCAGGAGGCGGCCACCGGGACGCCACACCGCGACCGCACCGCCGGCCAGCGCCACGCCCAGCAGTGCGGCCAGCGTGGCCGGTGCGGGCAGCGCCGCCAGCTGCAGGTGGACGAAGGCCCCGCCCAGCCATGCAAGGCCGAGCGAAGCGAGACGCCAAGAGAACGACAGCCGAGTCCACACCGCGAGATTCCCCGGACCCTGACAGCCCGCGGGGGCGAGTGTAGGATCGGCCCCCCGGCCCATCCCCTGCAGAACCATGTCCGTATACGACCGCCTGAAAGCCCTCGGCATCGAGTTGCCGCCCGTCGCCATTCCCGCCGCCGCGTACGTGCCGTTCGTGCGCACCGGCAACCTCGTGTTCCTGTCGGGCCACATCGCCAAGCGCGACGGCAAACCCTGGGTGGGCCAGCTGGGCCTGGACGTCGACACGGCCACGGGCAAGCTCGCCGCACGGGCGGTCGCCATCGACCTGCTCGGCACGCTGCACGCCGCCGTGGGCGACCTCAACACGGTGACCCGCATCGTCAAGGTGATGAGCCTCGTCAACAGCACGTCCACCTTCACCGAACAGCACCTGGTCACGAACGGCTGCTCGGAACTGATCGGCGAGGTCTTCGGCGACAAGGGCACGCATGCGCGCAGCGCCTTCGGCGTCGCGCAGATCCCGCTGGGAGCCTGCGTCGAGATCGAATTGATCGCCGAGGTCGCCTGACCATGGCCACCTCCACCCCCGACCTCACGGCACGGCTGCTGTGGGGCATGGCCGCGGCCTGCGTCGCGGCGCTCGTGCTGGCCTTGATCGCCCAGTACGTGGGCCACATGGAACCCTGCCCGTGGTGCGTGCTGCAGCGGGTCATCTATGTCGTGATCGCCATCGTGTGCGTCGCTGCCGCGCTGGTGCGCGCGTGGGTCGTGCGCCTGCCGCTCGCGGGCCTCGCGCTGCTGCTCTCGGTCTCCGGCGTGGCCGCGGCGCTGTACCAGCACAACGTGGCCGCGGCGAGCTTCTCGTGCAACCTGACCTTCGCCGACAAGGTGGTGAGCGGCCTCGGCCTCGACTCCGCCCTGCCGTCGGTGTTCAGCGCGACGGCCAGTTGCGCCGAGGCTTCGGTGTCGGTGCTGGGCGTGCCGTTCGCCTACTGGAGCCTCGCGATGTTCGTGCTGCTCGCCGCCGTGGCCGCCGCGGTGGTGGGACGCAGCCGCCGTGCCTGAACCGCACGAGGGTCATTGACGGCCAGGCGTTGACCCGGGGCAGTGGCTGCGCTAAGTTCGTTGTCTCAGGGCAGCCAAGGGAGCCGATCATGTGGCACTGGAACTCGCTGTGGGCCCCGGGCCCCGGAGACCCGCCGGCAGTGGACGATCCGAAGTTGTACCGTTCGCCGTGGACGCCCGAGCAGGCGTTCGTGCTGCAGGCCCGCGCCTGGGACACCCTCGTCAGCTCCACCCGAGCGTGGTGGAGTTTCTGGCTCGCGACGCTGACCCCGCCGGGCCAATCGCCCGTCGGCCTGGTGGCGCCCCCCGCCGAGGCCGACGCGCCGCCGGCCCCTCACGCGTCCGAACGCCGCCCGACGCGGTCGCGCGCGTCCGCACCGGCGGCCAAGCGGGCGCCTCATGCGGAATCGCGTTCCGGGCTGCAGGCCCGCAAGCGCTGACAAGGGCGCTGAAGGGCGGGGCGTCAGTGCGGCTTGCGCGGCCGCTTGTTGAACGACTTCGGGGTGTACACGTTCCCCTGCCAGTCGCCGTCGGAGGACTTGGCGCGGCGGATGGCTTCGGCCGCACCGCGGGCGGCTCGCACCCGGTGCACCGCCAGCATGGGCAGGCGTGCGACGGAACGCACCGCGTGGTCGAACCGCATCCGGGCCCGCACGCCGAGGCACAGCCTCAGCAGCATCACCACACACACGGCCAACCCGGCCCCCGCCAACACCTTTTCGATCACGGCTCACTCCTCGATGTCGCCCGGGCTCCCGGGAGACGTCTTGATCTTACACAGCGGTTCGCCGCCGTCCAGCGGTGTTCACGCCGACCCTTGTCGCCTCGGGCAATCCGCCACGCGGATGGGGGGTTCACCGCTACGCTCTCCGCACGATGAGCCGCCCGATGCATCCCCGACTCCTGTTCCGGCACCTGCGCCTGGTGGCGCGCAATCCCATCGGCTTCTCGTGGCGGGTGCTCAAGGCCTTCCGGGCGAACCAGGGCCTGCTGCTCGCCGGCGCGGTCGCGTACTACGCGCTGCTGTCCCTCGTGCCGATGCTGATCCTCGCGGTGATCGCGCTGTCCCAAGTGGTGGACCAGGCCGAACTGCTCGACACCATCGCGCGTTACCTCGAATGGCTCGTGCCCGGCCAGTCGCGCGCCATCGTGAACGAGCTGTCGAACTTCCTCGGCCACCGCGACCTCATGGGCTGGGTGCTGCTCGCGACGATGCTGTTCTTCAGCTCGCTCGCGTTCACGGTGCTCGAGAACGCGATGTCGGTGATCTTCCTGCACCGCGTGGCGATCCGGCGCCGCCACTTCCTCGTCTCGGCGGTGCTGCCCTACTGCTACATCGTGTGCCTCGGCGTGGGCCTGCTGCTGATCACGACGGTGGCCGGCATGCTCGAGGTGCTGGGCGACGAACAGGTGCGGTTCCTCGGCGCCGACTGGTCGCTCCACGGGATCTCCGGCGTGCTGCTGTACCTGCTCGGGTTCGCTGGCGAGGTGGCCGTGCTCACGTCCATCTACCTCGTGATGCCCGTGGGCCGGCTGCGCCTGCGGCACGCGCTGGTGGGCGGGGTCACGGCGGCGGTGCTGTGGGAACTCACCCGCCGCGTGCTGCTGTGGTACTTCGCGACGCTGTCCCAGGTCACCGTGGTGTACGGCTCGTTGACCACGGCCATCGCCGTGCTGCTGAGCCTCGAACTGGCGGCCGCCCTGCTGCTGCTCGGGGCCCAGGTCATCTCGGAATTCGAGCGGCTGGACCGGGGCGTGCCCGAATCCGAGCCCGGTGAACTGCGCACCGACTGACTTCGGGTTTCTACTGACGGAGACGGTGCACGCCACGGGGAGGAATCGTCCTACACCACTCGCCGCGCCGAAACGGTGCAATGGGGTCGGAGCCGCAGCGCCGCCGTTCCAAGCCCAACCCCCTGCCCGGAGCCTCACCATGAGCATGACTGCAAGCGACACCATCACCGACGGCAAACTGGTCTACCTGCCGCCCGAGGCCGGGGACGTCGACAAGCCGCGCTTCCAGCCCGACCCGGACTGGCTCGAAGCCGCCGAGCCCACGCTCCAGAAGGCCGCCATGTGGCGCTGGTTCTCCACCCACTACGAGGACCCGGAGACCGTCACGCCCCACGACGACGCCGGCAACTACCTGTTCCTGGACGGCGGCCCGTTCCTCGCGGACAAGGTGATCCCGGACCGCTTCGAAGGACTCGTGCCCGACGACGTGATCCAGGAACTGGTGCGCAGCGTGCAGGCCGAAGCCGGCAACGAATGGGCGGCGAAGGTGCTCGACCGCTTCGGCGGCTGACCCACCGCACCGCCCGGCCCTCCCCGGCGCTCACGCCCCCGGCACCCAGTCGATCTTCGCGCCCAGCATGCGCAGGTTCTCCGCGAACCGCGGGTGCGCACGCCGGATGGGCGCGGCCTTGCGGATCACCGAGCGGCCCTCGATGCTGGCCGCGAGCATCAGCATCGCGATGGCCACGCGGATGATGTACGGGCTCTCCACCGTCGCGGGCACGAGCCGCTTGCCGCCGAACGTCACCACGCGGTGCGGGTCCGACTGGAAGGCATGCGCCCCGAAGCGCGACAGCTCCGACGTCCAGCCCATCGCCCCGTCGTACACCTTGTTCCAGAACATCATGCTGCCCTCGGCCTGCACGCCCAGCGCCACGAAGATCGGCAGCAGGTCCACCGGCAGGTAGGGCCACGGCGCGGCCTCCACCTTCTGCAGGATGTTCTGCGTGAACGGCTCGCGCACCTTCAGGCGCCCGGCCGTCTCCGCACGCGACCAGCCGCCCTCGTGCCGCACGTGCACCCCGAACTTCGCGAAAGTGCGGTCGATCAGCGGGAACTGGTCGGGCGAGCCGTTGCGCACCTCCACCTGGCCGCCGGTGATGGCGCCGAGCGCGAGGAACGTGACGATCTCGTGGAAGTCTTCCGTGAACGTGAAGTCGGCACCACCCAGCTCGTCCACGCCGTCGATCATCAGCAGCGACGTGCCCTGCCCCTGGATGCGTGCGCCCATCGCACTCATGAACGCGCAGAACTCCTGCACGTGCGGCTCCGAGGCCGCGTTGGTGAGCGTCGACGTGCCGCGGGCCAGCGCCGCGCACAGCACGAAGTTCTCGGTGGTGGTGACCGAGGCGTAGTCGAGCCAGTGCTGGGTGGCGATCAGCGGGCGCAGCGAACGGATCAGCAGCGCGTCCTCCACCCGCTCCACGGCGGCGCCGAAACGCTCGAACACCTCCACGTGCGGGTCGATCTCGCGCACGCCCAGGGTGCAGCCCTTCACGTCGTTCTCGATGCGGGCGACGCCGAAGCGGGTCAGCAGCGGCGGCACCAGCATGATCGACGAGCGCATGGCCTCGGGCAGGCGGTCGGTGTCCTCGTCGAAACGGGTGTCGAGGTGGTGGACATCGAGGATGCCCGTGTCGAAGTCCATCTCCACGCGGCTGCCGAGCGTGCGGAAGATGTCGAGGATGCGGCGCACGTCGGTGATGTCCGGCACGCCGCGCAGGCGCACGGGTTCCTTCGTCAGCAACGTGGCGCACAGGATCGGCAGCACCGCGTTCTTGTTCGCGGACGGCACGATGCGTCCCCGCAGGGGCGTGCCCCCATGGACGATCAGGTCGGACAGCGGGTTCGTGGCGGTGTCGGCGGACATGGCGGGCTTTCTTCTCCGGTTCGTGGACCCGCCGGGATGGCGGGGACGGAACGAAGCATCGCCGTGTCGTGGGAAGCCCGTTGGAAGCCGGCCCGCCTTTTTGTGAAGCCTGTGTGAAGTCAGGCCGGCCGGGCCAACGCCGTGCGCGCCGCTGCTGCGAGCATCACCGCCGCCAGCACCACCGTCGCAAGGCCGATCGTCAGCGACTGGTGCTCGGCGACGAACCCGATCAGCGGCGGCCCCACCATCATCCCGAAGTAGCCGAGCGAGGCCACCGCGGCGATGCCGTCGGCCGGCTTCACACCGGGCACCGTGGCCGCCGCGCTGAACAGCACCGGCACGATGTTCGCGAAGCCGAGGCCCACCAGCGCGAAGCCCAGCAGCGCCACCATCGGCGACGACGTGACGAGCGAGAGGGTCATGCCCGCCGCGGCCAGCAGCCCGCTGAGGCGCACGAGCAACGCCGACGACAGCCGGGCGCGCACCCAGTCCCCGCCGAACCGGGCCGCGGCCATCGCGCCGCTGAACGCGGCGTAGCCCAGCGCCGCGGTGCCGGCGTCGGCCTGCAGTTCCTGCTTCACGTACAGCACGCTCCAGTCGTACATCGCGCCCTCGGCGATCAGGCCGAGCGACGCGAGCACGCCGATCAGCAGCAGCGCGCCGCGCGGCAGCACAAAGGCATGGCCCCCGGCCGGTTCGTCGGAGGGCTTCGGCTGCGGCATCGTCCAGCAGCCGAACGCGACCAGCACCACGCCCACCCCGGTGGCCCCGGCGAGGTGGTGCCACGGCACGACCCCGGCCGACAGCAGCGCCGCGCCGCCCGCCGCCCCGGCCATGCCGCCGAGGCTGAACATGCCGTGGAACCCGCTCATCAGCGGCCGGCCGGCACGGGCCTCGAGGTCGCTGGCGGCCACGTTGACCGACACGTCGAACAGGCTGTTGGACAGGCCGAAGACCACCATCACGAGCAGCAGCATCGGCATCGTGTGGAAGGCGAGCAGCAGCCCGACAGCCACCGCGCAGGCGCAGCCCGACACCACGGCCACCAGCCGCGGCCCGAACCGCCCGATCAACCGCCCCGCCTGCGTGAGCCCGCCCACCGCACCGACACCGCCGGCGAGCATCGCCACCGCGAGCGCCTGTTCGCCCAGGCCGTAGTGCCCTTTCACGGTGGGCACGTGCACGCCCCAGGTGGCGAACAGCAGGCCGGCGGCAAAGAACAGGGCGCGCACACCCCACGCGTACAGGACGGGATTCATGGCAGCGGTCAGTGAGGGTTCAGGGGTTCGGCCAGGCATCGCGAGACCACCGGCGGGCCGTCGCCGATGTGCAGGTCGAGGCGCCGCTCGCGCAGCGAGACGTCGTGGGCGGTCACGCGGTCGAAGCGCCGCAGGTGCTCGACCCACGACTCGTCGAGCATGTACTCGAGGTAGCGCCCGGGCACCGACGGATCGCGGAACAGCTCGCAAGACAGCGCGCCCTGACGCAGCCGCGCCTTGCGCGTGGCGAGCATCACCTCGCGGAATTCCTCGGCCCGCGCCGGGTCGATCAGGTACTCGATGGTGGTCATCACCGGGCCGGCGCTGGGCTCCACCGTCATCACCGGGGCCTTCCAGACCTGCAGCACCGTCATGTCCTCGAGCGCGTCGTCGGCCACCGGCTTCCAGCGTCGCACGAAGGTCATCGCGCACACGCCCACCACCGCGGAGGCGCACAGGCTGGCGGTGAGCGACGTGAACGAGGCGAGCTGCCCCCACAGTGCCGCGCCGAACGCACTGCCGCCCATCAGCGACATCTGGTAGATCGACATGCCCCGCGCCCGCACCCAGTTCGGCAGCGCGAGCTGGGCCGACACCACGAGCGTGTTGGCCACCGAGATCACCGCCATGCCCGCGATGACCATGGCCGGCGCCGCGACCCACACGCTGGGCGCGAAGGCCACGGTCACCGCCGCCACCGCCTGCACCAGCACGCCGTTGCGCACGAGGCGGTCGCCGTCCATGTGGCGGCGGATGCGCGGCATGTTCGCGGCGGCCACCACGGCCCCGAAGCCCATCGATGCGAGCAGCAGCGTGAAGGTGCCGGCGTCGCCGCCCGGCAGGTTGCGCGCGACCAGCGGCATCAGCGACGTGAGCCCCACGGCCTGAACGAAAAACACCGAAATGCGCAGCAGCAGCCCGTGCATCTGCGACGACTGCCGAACGTGCTGCACGCCCACGCGGATGGCGCCCCAGAAGCGTTCACCCGGCAGCGCGCTGACCTTGGGCTCCGACTTCCACCGCATGATGACGAAGCCCGCCGCCACCGACAGCACGGCGTTCAGTGCGAACACGTAGGCGCTGCCCGCGGTGGCGATCAGCGCGCCGGCGAAGATGGGGCCCACGATGCGCGACGCGTTCATCGCGAGACCGTTCAGCGCGAGCGCCGCCGGCAGCTGGTGGCGCGGAATGAGTTCGGGAATGATGGCCGCGAACACCGGCCAGCGCATCGCGAGGCCGATGCCGTTCGCGAAGGTCAGCGCGAGCAGCAGCGGCGCGCTGATGCCGCCGCCCAGGGTGACGAAGTACAGCAGCGTGCCCACGGCCGCCACCCAGAACTGCGTGACGATGAAGTAGAGCCGCCGGTCGAGGATGTCGGCCAGCGCCCCGCTGGGCAGGCCCAGCAGGAACACCGGCAGCGTGGACGCCGACTGCACGAGTGCCACCATCACGGGCGAGGTGGTGAGCGACGTCATCATCCACGCCGCCGCCACGTCGTTCATCCACATGCAGATGTTGGCGGTCAGCCAGACGCTCCACAGCATGCGGAACACCGGCTGGGACAGCGGCGCCCAGGGGGACACCAGCGCGGCGGGCGGGGTCGGGTCGGCGGGCTGGGTTTGGATGATCGGCTCCGGGGCGAGCCGTCGATGTTAACGATGAATCAGTGACCCTGCCCGCATCGGGTCACCCCGATGAAAATCGGGGCCCACCGCCCGTCGGCGCGCTGCGGCCAGGGTGGATCCCGGCGTCCGCCGGGATGACCGGATTTCAGCCAGCCAGCACCCGCGTCGCCTTGATCCCGTCCACCACCTTGCCCTTGCGCGCCCGCTTGCCGACGTGGGCCGACAGCGCCGTGGCACCGAGCGACTCCTCCTTCGCCTTGCCGCCGCGGCCCGTGCCCAGCACCTTGAGCGAGTTCGCGCAGGTGGCCACCGACACCAGCGGGTCCTTCGCGTCGACGTCCATCAGCGTGAGGCCGCGGCCGCCCTTCGGCTGCAGCTTCAGTTCCGACAGCGCGAACACCAGCAGGCGCCCGGTCAGGCTCAGGCACGCGACCTGGGCGTGACCCGCGGCGAGCGGCACCGGCGGCAGCACCTTCTCGTCGGCCTCGAGCGCGAGGAAGCCCTTGCCGCCCTTCTGGCGGCTGGTCAGGTCGCCCGCCGTGGCCAGCAGGCCGAAGCCGCCGGTGTTGGCGAGCAGCAGCGTCGTGTCGGCGCTGGCCGCGAAGTAGTGCAGCGGCTGCGTGCCCGATTCCAGGTCCACGAGCGTGGTGATGGGCTGGCCGTCGCCGCGCCCGCCCGGCAGGCCGGACACGGCCGTGGAGTAGACCCGTCCGTTGCTGCCGAACACGAGCAGCGTGTCGACCGAGCGGCACGGGAAGACACCGTACAGCGCGTCGCCCGCCTTGAAGCCCAGGCCGCCCACCTCGATTTCATGGCCCTTGAGCGCCCTCACCCAGCCCTTCAGGCTCACCACCACGGTGACGGGTTCGTCGACGACCTTCACCTCGGCCACGGCGCGCTTCTCCGCCTGGATCAGCGTGCGTCGGTCGTCGCCGTGCAGCTTCGCGTCGGCCTCGATTTCCTTGATCACCGTGCGCTTGAGCGACGACGGGTTCGTCAGGATGTCTTCCAGCTTCACCTGGTCGGCGCGCAGCTCGGCCAGGTCCTGCTCGATCTTGATGGCCTCGAGCCGTGCGAGCTGGCGCAGCCGGATCTCGAGGATGTCGTCGGCCTGGATCTCGCTCAGCTTGAAGCGCTCGATCAGCGCGGCCTTCGGCTCGTCCGAGTGGCGGATGATGCGGATCACCTCGTCGATGTTCAGCAGCACGAGCTGCCGGCCTTCGAGGATGTGGATGCGCTTGAGCACCTTGTCCAGGCGGAACTGGGTGCGGCGCTGCACGGTCTCGGCGCGGAACGCCACCCACTCGGTGAGCACCTGGCGCAGGTTCTTCTGCGTCGGGATGCCGTCGGCGCCGATCATCGTCAGGTTGATGGGCGACGAGCTCTCGAGGCTCGTGTGCGCCAGCAGCGTGGTGATGAGCTCCGCCTGCTCGATGCGGCTCGTCTTCGGCTCGAACACGAGGCGCACGGCCGCTTCCTTGCTCGACTCGTCGCGCACGGCGTCCAGCACCGACAGCACGGTGGCCTTGAGCTGGGTCTGCTCGGCCGTCAGCGTCTTCTTGCCGGCCTTGACCTTCGGGTTCGTGAGCTCCTCGATCTCCTCGCCGATCTTGGCGGCGCTGGTGCCCGGCGGCAGCTCGGTGACGACCAGCTGCCACTGGCCACGCGCCAGCTCCTCGATCTTCCAGCGCGCGCGCACCTTCAGGTTGCCCCGGCCGGTGGCGTAGGCCGCACGGATCTCCTCCGGGCTGCTGATGATCTGGCCGCCCCCCGCGTAGTCGGGGCCCTGGATGAACGCGGCGAACTCCTCGTCGGACAGCCGGTCGTTGCGGATCAGCGCGACAGCGGCGGCGGCCACCTCGCGCAGGTTGTGCGACGGGATCTCGGTGGCGAGGCCCACGGCGATGCCACTCGCGCCGTTGAGCAGCACGAACGGCAGGCGGGCCGGCAGCTGGCGCGGCTCCTGGAACTCGCCATCGTAGTTCGGGGCGAAGTCGACCGTGCCCTCGTCGATCTCGTCGAGCAGCAGGCGGGCGATGGGCGCGAGCCGGGCCTCCGTGTACCGCATGGCCGCCGCGCCGTCGCCGTCGCGCGAGCCGAAGTTGCCCTGCCCGTCCACGAGCGGGTAGCGCATGGAGAAGTCCTGGGCCATGCGCACCATCGCGTCATAGGCCGACTGGTCCCCGTGCGGGTGGTACTTGCCGAGCACGTCGCCCACGACCCGCGCGCTCTTGACCGCCTTCGGGCCGCTCGCGGTGGTGAACGCGAGCCCCATGCGTTCCATCGAGTAGAGGATGCGGCGCTGCACCGGTTTCTGGCCGTCGCAGACGTCGGGCAGCGCGCGGCCCTTGACCACGCTCAGCGCGTATTCGAGGTAGGCCCGCTCGGCGTAGTGGGCGAGCGTGACCTGTTCGGTGGGCTCGGAGAAAAGGTCGTTCATCGTGAGGCTTCGGAAAGATTCGGTTGGATGCGCAGCCGGGTCTCGGGCGCGGGCGGGCGCGCCTGCAGCAGCGCCCAGTAGAGTTCGAGCACCTGGTGCACGTGGGCACGGGTCTCGGGGATGGGAGGCATCTGGCCGCCGTGCTTGCGCACGGTGCCCTCACCGGCGTTCCACGCGGCCAGCGCCACGTCGATGCCGGCGTGCCGGCGGATCAGGTCGGCCATCAGCCGCGCGCCGGCGAGGATGTTCGTGCGCGGATCGAGGAGCTGTTCGGTGCTCAGGTCGGCCGACGCGGGCAGGATCTGCATCAGGCCCACCGCGCCGCGCGGCGACACCGCCTTCGCGTTGAACGCCGACTCCACGGCGATGATGGCCTTGAGCAGCTCGATGTCGATCTGGTGGGCCGCGGCCGCCTCGCGCAGCGCGGGCATCAGCACCTTGACCTCCGGCGCGAAGCCGAGCCAGGTGACGAGGCCGGCGGCCGAGTCGTTCTTGCCCGGCACCTTCTGCGCCGGGGTCTCGCCCAGCAGCAGCCGGTACCGCGCGTCCACCTGCACCGGCGCCACGTGGGCCACGCCCGCGCCGTCGACGTAGCCCCACAGCTCCGCCCGCCCCAGCAGGGGTGCGGCGGCGAGCAGCAGTGCCAGGGTCTTCAGCGCGAAGCCCACGTCAACGCCCCGATGGCCAGCGCCTGCAGGCCGAACACGATGCCGAACCCGTTCCAGGAGGGCATGAACTGGCCGTGCATGCGCTCGACGGCCCAGTGCTTGAGCGCGGCGGGGTTGACCCGGCCGTCGACCAGCATGTTCTCGCGCGCCAGCACCGAGGCGTCGAGCTGCTCGCCGAGCCCCGTCACGTACCGCACGGCCACGCGGCGGATCAGCCGCGGCATCGCCGGGCTTTCGTGCAGGTAGGTGCGGAAGGCCTGCACGAGCCGCTGCGGCGACGTCACCGCCGAGGCGAACGCCCCCGGCCGGCGCGCCTCGAGGGTTTCGATGAACCGCCCGAGCGTGTGGTCGTACAGCAGGCCGCCATGCGAGCGCGTGAGCGACGCGAGCGCGCGGCCGAGCCCGCGCTGGTGGCCCACCAGGGCATAGAGCACCGGGAACACGAAGGCCGACAGCACCACGACGAGCCCGCGGTGCGTCACGCTCCCGCCCTGGGACAGCCCGAAGAACAGGGCCGCGCACAGCGCACTCAGCACCACGCCGAAGACGACGCAGCGCGCCACCTCGACGGTGTAGCGGGCCCCGGAGCGGATCAACGGTTGAGCGATGGACGTGGCGTTCATGGTCATGGGAGTGTCAGACGTCGATCTCGACGTCGTTGCCGCGGAGTTCCATCAGGTCGCGGCGCGCCTGCGCCTCGCCCTTGCCCATCAGCTTCGTCAGCGAGTCGGTGGTGGCACCGAAATCGAGCTCGCCGAAGTTCACCTGGAGCAGGCGGCGCGTGTCGGGGTTCAGCGTGGTGTCCCACAGCTGCTCGGCGTTCATTTCGCCCAGGCCCTTGAAGCGGCCGATGGACCAGGCATTCTCGCGGGCGCCTTCCTTGCGCAGCTTGTCGAGGGTGGCGGTGAGTTCACCCTCGTCCAGCGCGTAGATCTTGGCGGCCGGCTTCTTGCCGCGGGCCGGCGCGTCCACGCGGAACAGCGGCGGCTTGGCGATGTAGAGGTGCCCGGTCTCGACCAGCTTCGGGAAGTGGCGGAAGAACAGCGTCAGCAGCAGCACCTGGATGTGCGACCCGTCGACGTCGGCGTCGCTCAGGATGCAGACCTTGCCGTAGCGCAGGCCCGACAGGTCGGGCGAGTCGTTCGGGCCGTGGGGGTCGACGCCGATGGCCACCGAGATGTCGTGGATCTCGTTGTTCGCGAACAGGCGGTCGCGCTCGACCTCCCAGGCGTTGAGCACCTTGCCGCGCAGCGGCAGGATGGCCTGGGTTTCCTTGTTGCGGCCCATCTTCGCGCTGCCGCCGGCCGAGTCGCCCTCGACGAGGAACAGTTCGTTCAGGTTCAGGTCGCGGCTCTCGCAGTCGGTGAGCTTGCCGGGCAGCACGGCCACGCCGGAACCCTTGCGTTTCTCCACCTTCTGGCTGGCCCGCTGGCGGGTCTGCGCCTGGCGGATCACGAGTTCGGCGAGCTTCTTGCCCAGGTCGACGTGCTGGTTCAGCCACAGCTCCATGGCCGGCTTCACGTACGTGGAGACGAGGCGCAGCGCGTCGCGGCTGTTCAGGCGCTCCTTGATCTGGCCCTGGAACTGCGGGTCGAGCACCTTTGCGCTCAGCACGAAGCTCGCCCGCGAGAACACGTCTTCCGGCATCAGCTTGACGCCCTTGGGCATCAGGCTGTGCAGGTCGATGAAGCCCTTGACCGCGCCGAACAGGCCGTCCTTCAGGCCGGACTCGTGCGTGCCGCCGTTCACCGTAGGGATGAGGTTCACGTAGCTCTCGCGCATGGGCGCGCCGTCTTCCGTGAAGGCCACGCACCAGGCGGCGCCCTCGCCTTCGGCGAAGTTCTCGGTCTCGCCCTTGTCGGCGTAGTGTTCGCCCTCGAACAGCGGGATCACCGGGTCGGCCGGGAGGGTCTGCGACAGGTAGTCGCGCAGGCCGCCCTTGTACATCCAGGTGGTGACGTCGCCGGTCTTCTCGATGGTGAGCGACACGCTGACCCCCGGCATCAGCACCGCCTTGCTGCGCAGCAGGTGGGTCAGCTCGTTGCGGGGGAAGTCGACGGTCTCGAAGTACTTGGCGTCGGGCCAGGCCCGCACCGTGGTGCCGCTGCGGCGGTCGCCGCTGCCGGCCTTGCGCACCTCGAGGGGTTCCAGCACGTCGCCGCCGGCGAACACGAGGCGGGCCACCTGGCCCTCGCGCCACACGTTGACCTCGAGGCGGTTGGACAGCGCGTTGGTGACGCTCACGCCCACGCCGTGAAGGCCACCGGAGAAGCTGTACGCCCCGCCGGAGCCCTTGTCGAACTTGCCGCCGGCATGCAGGCGGGTGAAGACGATCTCGACGACGGGGACCTTTTCCTCCGGGTGCATCCCGAAGGGAATGCCGCGACCGTCGTCCTGGACACTGACCGATCCGTCGGTGTGCAGGGTCACGTCGATGCGTTTGCCGTGGTTGGCCAGGGCCTCGTCGGCCGCGTTGTCGATCACCTCCTGGATGATGTGCAGGGGGTTGTCGGTCCGGGTGTACATGCCCGGACGCTGCTTGACGGGCTCCAGGCCCTTGAGGACCCGGATCGACGCTTCGCCGTAGGAAGAATTGCTCGGTTTGCTTGCCATGGGCCGGAATTCTAGGTCGGCCGGAGGAGCGAATCGGTGCGGTAACCTTGCGAGGTTTGTCACACCCTGTACAGATCTCGCCCATGCACTGCCCGTCGTTCGCCCGCCCCGCCCTGCTCGCTGTCACCCTCGCCGCGGTCGTCCCCGCCTTCGCCGCGGACATCAACACCGTCCAGAACCTCACCCAGGCCGAGTTCCGGGACCTGTCGGAGGACCTGAGCGCCACGCTCGGCTTCAAGGCGATGATCCCCTCGGAGAGCATGGGAACCACCGGCTTCGACGTGGGCGTGTCGGTCACCGGCACCGAGCTGGCCCACCGCGGCGCCTGGGCCAAGGCGTCCAACGGCTCCCAGCCCGACTCGGTCATGCCCACCGGCACCGTGCGCGTGCACAAGGGCCTGCCCTGGAACGTCGACGTGGGCGCCACCTGGGCCAACACCACGACGAACGCCAGCGCCTTCGGCGGCGAGGTGCGCTGGGCCGTGCTGCCCGGCAGCACCCTGGTGCCGGCCGTCGCGCTGCGCGCCAGCGCCACGTCGCTCACGGGCGTCGACCAGATCGACCTGCAGACCTACGGGCTGGACGTCTCCATCTCCAAGGGCTTCGCGATGTTCACCCCGTACGCGGGCATCGGCACCGTCTACGTCAAGAGCAAGCCGGACGGCAGCACCGGCCTCGCCAAGGAAAGTTTCAACCAGGGCAAGGTGTACGCCGGCCTGAACGTCAACCTCGGGCTGATCAACCTCGCCGTCGAGGCCGATCGCACCGGAGATGCCACCAGCTACGGCCTGAAGGGCGGCGTTCGCTTCTGATGATCCGGGTGTCATGACCGGTCAGCACGCCCGCGGCAAAGTCACTACAGTCGCGGGATGAAGTCCTCCGCCTCCCCCTCGATGTCGTTGCCGATCGGCCAGGTCCTGGCCTGTGCCGGCCTGATCGTGACCCTGTCCATGGGCATCCGCCACGGCTTCGGCCTGTGGCTGCAGCCCATCACCATGGAGCGGGGCTGGTCCCGCGAGACCTTCGCCTTCGCGCTGGCCATCCAGAACCTGGCCTGGGGCGTGGCCACCCCGTTCGCCGGCATGCTGGCCGACCGGTTCGGAGCCTTCAAGGTGCTGCTCACCTGCAGCGTGCTGTACGCGGTGGGCCTCGTGACGATGGCACTGGCCACGACGGGCCTCGCGTTCACCACCAGCGCCGGCGTGGTGCTCGGCCTGGCGCAGGCCGGCACCACCTACGCGGTGGTCTACGGCGTGATCGGACGCAACGTGCCGGCCGAACGGCGCAGCTGGGCCATGGGGGTGGCGGCCGCGGCCGGGTCCTTCGGCCAGTTCCTGATGGTGCCCGTGGAGAACCTGCTGATCGGCAGCTTCGGTTGGCAGACCGCGCTCTTCATCCTGGGCGCCGGCGCGCTCGCCATCGTGCCGCTCGCCTTCGGCCTGAAGGAAGCGCCCTTCGCCAAGCCCACGCCCGACCAGCAGAGCATCGGCGGCGCCATCCGCGAGGCCTTCGCGTACCCGAGCTTCGTGCTGCTGATGGCCGGCTACTTCGTCTGCGGCTTCCAGGTGGTGTTCATCGGCGTGCACATGCCCAGCTACCTGAAGGACCACGGCCTGACCGCCAACGTCGCCACCACGGCGCTGGCCCTGATCGGCCTCTTCAACGTGATCGGCACCTACGCCGCAGGCTCGCTCGGGCAGGTCTTCCCCAAGCGCTACATCCTCTCCACCATCTACCTGCTGCGGTCCATCGTGATCGTGATCTTCCTGAACGTGCCGCTGTCGCCCATGAGCGTGTACGTCTTCGCCGCGACGATGGGGGTGCTGTGGCTGTCGACCGTGCCGCCCACCAACGCGGTGGTGGCCCAGATCTTCGGCGTGCGGCACCTGTCGATGCTGGGCGGCTTCGTGTTCTTCAGCCACCAGATCGGCTCGTTCCTGGGCGTGTGGCTCGGGGGCCGGCTGTACGACGCGACCGGCAGCTACGACGTGGTCTGGTGGATCGCCGTGGGCCTGGGCGTGTTCGCGGCCCTCGTGAACCTGCCGGTGCGCGAGACCGCCATCGTGCGGCCGTCGGCCCAGCCGGCATGAGGAGCCCGGCGGTGAAGCGCGTGGCGGTGTGGGTGGGTGCCGGGGCCGTGCTGGCCGCGGTGTTCGCCGCCTACCTGCGCCCCGACCTCGCCTTCACGCTGGCCAACCAGCTCTGGAACTGCTTCTGACGGACATGGCCGAACCCTCCGACTGGGTGCGCCGCTGGTCGCACCTCGCCCCCGCACGCGGCACCGTGCTCGACGTGGCCTGCGGCTCCGGCCGCCACGTGCGCTGGTTCGCCGCGCGCGGCCACGCGGTGACGGCCCTCGACCGCGACGCCGAGGCCACCGCCGGCCTCGCGGACGTGGCCGAGGTGGTGCTGGCCGACATCGAGGGGGGCCCGTGGCCGCTCGCGGGCCGCCGCTTCGACACCGTCGTCGTCACGAACTACCTCTGGCGCCCGCTGCTGCCGGTCATCGTGGACAGCGTGGCCGAGGGCGGTCTCCTTCTTTACGAAACCTTTGCAATCGGAAACGGGGGCTTCGGCCGGCCGAGGAACCCCGAGTTCCTGCTGCGAGAAGGCGAGTTGCTGGCCGCGGCGCAGGGCCTGCGCGTGGTGGCGTACGAGCACGGTTTCCTCCCGGAGCCGCCCCGGCTCGTGCAGCGCCTGGCGGCCCGCCGGACCCACGCGAACGGACCGGATCCGCTGCGCCGTGAACTGCTGGAGACTCCGGATTCCCCCGCCTCCTCCGAGGGTGAGTAAAATCGGCGGATTCCGAGGAACATCCGAATGAAACCCATTGTTGGCAGCATCGTCGCACTCGTCACGCCGATGCAGGAAGACGGCAGCGTCGATTACCCGGCCCTGCGCCGCCTGATCGACTGGCACATCGCCGAAGGCACCGACTGCATCGCCGTCGTGGGCACCACGGGCGAGTCGCCCGTCGTGTCCGTCGAGGAGCACTGCGAGATCATCCGCGTGTCGGTGGAGCAGGCCAAGGGCCGGGTGCCCATCATGGCCGGCACCGGTGCGAACTCCACGCACGAGGCCATCGAGCTCTCGCGCTTCGCGAAGAAGGCCGGCGCCGACTGCACGCTGTCGGTCGTGCCCTACTACAACAAGCCCTCGCAGGACGGCATCTACGCGCACTTCAAGGCCATCGCCGAAGCCGCGGACATCCCGATGGTGCTCTACAACGTGCCCGGCCGCACCGTCGCGGACATGCTGCCCGAGACCGCCCTGCGCCTGGCCGAAGTGCCCGGCATCATCGGCATCAAGGAAGCCACGGGCAGCATCGAACGCGCCGGCTGGCTGATCAAGCAGGCCCCGAAGGGCTTCTCGATCTTCTCCGGTGACGACTCCACCGCCGTCGCCCTGATGCTGCTGGGCGGCCACGGCAACGTGAGCGTCACCGCCAACGTGGCGCCCCGCCAGATGCACGAGCTGTGCAAGCTCGCGCTGGCCGGCAAGGCCCGCGAAGCCGCGGAGCTGCACCTGAAGCTGCTGCCGCTGCACAAGCACCTCTTCGTCGAATCGAGCCCCGCGCCCACCAAGTTCGCCATGGCGAAGCTGGGGCTGTGCGGCGAGACGCTGCGCCTGCCCATCGTGCCGCTCACGGAAGCGGGCCGCAAGACGGTGGAACAAGCGCTGCGCGACTCGGGTCTCATCTGACCCCGGCGCGGTGCTCCTCGCCGCGCCATCCACCCTTTTCCCTCGGTCCCTGGCGGGCCTTCCAGGCCCCGCCGAACCCGCATGTGCTCCCCGGAGATGAACAACGTGACCCTTTCCTCCCGCCCGACCGCGAACCAGCCCACGCGCCTGCCCCTGCGCTCCGTCTCGCTCGCCGTGGCACTCGCCGTGGGCCTGTCCGGTTGTTCGTCCCTCGCCGATTTCATGGGCGGCGACAAGGTCGACTACCGCGGCAACGCGGCCAAGGGCAAGACGCTCGAGGTCCCGCCCGACCTGACCCAGCTGTCCACCGACAACCGCTACCAGCCGTCCGCGGCGCGTGGCGCCGTCAGCGCCTCCGAGTTCCAGGCGGCTGCCGCCACCCCGTCGGCCCCGGGCGTGACGTCCAACGTCAACACCGTGGCACCGTCGTCCATCGGTGAAGTGCGCCTCGAGCGCCTCGGCAACCAGCGCTACCTCTCCGTCCCGATGACGCCCGAGCAGCTGTGGCCGCAGCTCCAGGCCTTCTGGCAGGAGCGTTCGCTCGCCCTCGTGGTCGACCGCCCCGAGATCGGCGTGATGGAAACCGAATGGGCCGAGAACCGCGCCAAGCTGCCGGCCGACCTGCTGCGCAAGTACGTGGGCAAGGTGCTCGACGTGCTGTACTCCACCAACACGCTCGACAAGTTCCGCGTGCGCGTCGAACGTTCGCCCACGGGCAACGGCTCGGAGATCTACCTGACGCAGCGCGGCATGGAAGAGTTCTTCGGCGGCCCGCAGAAGGACCAGTCCGTGTGGGAGCCGCGTGCCCGCGACTTCCAGCTCGAAGGCGAGATCTACTCGCTGATGATGATCAAGTTCGGCGTGAAGGCCGAGCAGGCCCAGGCCGCCGTCGCGGCGCCCGCCCCGGTCGTGCCGGCGCGTGCCCGCGCCCTCGAGGGCCGTCCTGCCGCCACGGCCCAGGTCGACGACACGTTCGACCGCGCCTGGCGCCGCGTGGGCCTCGCGCTCGACCGCAGCGGCTTCACGGTCGAAGACCGCGACCGCACGCAGGGTCTCTACTTCGTGCGCTACGTCGACCCGGCGAGCGCGGGCCGCGAGGAACCGGGCTTCCTGTCGCGCTGGTTCGGCAGCAGCAAGAAGCAGGCTGACAACGCACTGGTCCGCTACCGCGTGCTGGTCAAGAGCGAGGGCGACGCCACCGAGGTGTCGGTGCTCAACGCCTCGGGCGCTCCGGAGAACGGCGAAGCGGGCCAGCGCATCGTCCGCTTCCTGGTCGACGAGCTCAAGTAAACACGGCGGGCGCGGAGAGGCGCATCGACCCATGATGCGCTTCTGCAGCCTGGGCAGCGGCAGTTCGGGCAATGCCACGCTCGTGGAGGCCACGAGCGGCACCACCACCACCCGCGTGCTGGTCGACTGCGGCTTCTCGCTCCGCGAGCTGGCCACGCGCCTCGCACGCATCGGCCTCACGCCCTCCGACCTCGACGCCGTGTTCGTCACGCACGAACACGGCGACCACGTGGGCTGCGCGGCCACGCTGGTGCGCCGCCACGGCGTGCCGCTGTGGACCAGCCGGGGCACCTGGCGCGCCATCGGCGAGCCCGAGATCCCCGTGCTGCCGAACTTCGCGCGCGACGGCGAGCCCCTCACCGTGGGCGACCTGCAACTGACGCCGTTCACCGTGCCGCACGACGCGCACGAGCCGCTGCAGCTGTGTTTCTCCGACGGGGTCTCGAAGCTCGGCGTGCTCACCGACGCCGGCATCGCCACCCCTCACCTGCTCGGCCACCTGCAGCGCTGCGACGCGCTGCTGCTCGAGTTCAACCACGACCGCGACATGCTCGCGCGGTCCAGCTACCCCTGGCCGCTGAAGGCACGCATCGGCGGCCAGCTGGGCCACCTGGCCAACGACACCGCGGCCGAGATCCTCGCCGCGGTGCTGCACGACGGCCTGCGCCACGTGGCCGCCGCCCACCTCAGCGAACAGAACAACACGCCGGAACTCGTGCGCGGCGTGCTCGCCGCGACCACGGGCGGCGGCCCGGACGACTTCATCGTGGCCAGTGCCGCGATGGGGTTCGGATGGCTCGACCTGCGCTGACATGAAAAAAGCCGCCCGGAGGCGGCTTTCATCGGACCCGCGGGCCCTTCACTTCTTGGCGGCGTCGGCAGCCTTGTTGGCCGCCTCCTTCGCGGCGTCGGCGGCTTTGTCGGCAGCGTCCTTCGCGGCATCGGCGGCCTTGTTGGCGGCGTTCGCGGCCGCATCGGTGGCGGCGCCCACGGCGGCGGAAGCGCCCGCAGCGGCGGCATCCACGGCGGCCGAAGCGGCGCCGGTGGCGGCCGAGGCGGCATCGGTGGCGGCGGCGGCAGCGTCGGTGGCAGCCGAAGCGGCGGCCGCGACAGCGGGCGCTGCAGCCGCGGAAGCGGCATCCACAGCGGCAGAAGCGGCCTCTTCGGGCTTCTTGCCGCAGGCGGCAAGGGCAACGGCAGCAACCAGGGTGGCCATCAGGAGCGACTTGTTCATCTCGTTTCCTCGGTCAGTTGGGGGTCAAACGTCACCTGGGATCAGGTCTCGAAACTCGTCCGCCAGGGGGGGGCAAGCCTCGAGACTTGAGCCCGCGCGGGTCAACGTGCACGACCGTGGACGATGAACCAAAAAAAAGCCGTCCAAGGACGGCTTTTTCGCGAGGCTCGAAGCCTGGCTTACTTGGCAGCCGAAGCAGCGTCCGTGGCGGCCGAAGCGGCAGCGTCAGCGGCGCCAGCAGCAGCGGAGGCCGAAGCGTCAGCAGCCGAAGCGGAAGCGTCAGCGGCCGAAGCGGCGGCTTCAGCAGCGGGAGCCGAAGCGACTTCAGCGACCGGAGCCGGGGCGGCAGGAGCGGCTTCTTCCTTCTTGCCGCAGGCGGCGAGGGCAGCGGCGGCAACCAGGGTGGCGATCAGAAGCGACTTGTTCATTTTTTAATCCTCAATAAGGTCAGAAGGGGAAACGGGGGGTCGAACATTACCGGTCATGGTGGGAACCCGTCTCTAGTCAGATCCCCAACTTCTCCGGCCCGAAAACTTCTCGGGCCTTCGCATTGCCTAGCCCAACATTATATGCATGTTAGGGACATTCCCTACAGACCCAGCGTTGTCGCCGGAAACGCCTCATTCGATCGTTGCAAAACGACGTCAAGCGCTTCCTTCGCCCGCACGGCATCCGCAGCCTCCGTGGACACGCTCGCGCGGTAGTGCTCCGGGTCGAACAGGCGCACCGTGACCACACCCGGCGCGAGGAACATCGAGGGCATCGCACCGGGCTCGACCTCCTCGAGCGCACGGCACTCCACCACATGCGACCACTGCCTGCGGAAGTTCACCCACCGCGGATGCTTGCGCACGATCTCGTCGTAGTGCTGCGCGAGCACCACCAGCTTGCGATGGGCCATGGCCCATCGCGTGAGGCTGTCGACCACGGCGATCTCGCCCAGCGGCCAGTCGGCGAAGTCCGTGTCGCAGAGCCAGATCTCACGGCAACCCGCGGCCGCGACACGATCGAACGCGGCACGCAAGGCCTCGTGGAACTCGCTGCGCGACGACAGCATGCGGTGGGTGGGTTCTGCAGTCACGTGGTTCTTCCTCCGATCGTGGGGCTGGAATGTGGCGGTGTCGTGTCAGCCGAGGGCATGCGCCCAGCCGGACTCGACCCACTCGTCGAGCAGGTCGAGCGCATCATCGCTCAACTGGCGCACCTGCGAGGCAGCCAGTTCGCGTGCGTCGGCGAGGTGCCGCATCAGCTTCGCGTCGCGCCCGCCGGCCTTGAACGACTCGCCGTTGATGAAGACATGATGATCGTCATACATCATCCGCGTGCGGCGGTCGAGGCGCACGCCCGAGCCCACCGGCAGCACGTCCGACGGGTCGAACCAGACGTTCGGCTTGGGCTCGGTCAGGAGTTCGCCCAGCGCACACTCGAGCGCCTTCGGGTCCTTGAGCAGGCGCGCCACCGACTCCGCCGCGAAGTCCTGCAGGCCGGCGGGGATGCGCCCGGGCGACAGCGTGGCGGGCTGGGCCTTGTCCTGGTACAGCACGTCGCGCTCGGGTTCCTCGGCGGCGTCCAGCACGCGCTGGAGCACCTCGCGGCCGAGGATCTCCTTCGGCGGCGCACGGAAGCCGATGGACGCCGTCAGACACTCCCCTTCCGCCACGCCGTCGTGGGCCCAGCCCGGCGGCAGGTACAGCATGTCGCCCGGCTCCAGCAGCCACTCCTGCTCGGGCTCGAAGTTCTGGAGGATGCGCAGCGGCACGTCCGGCACCAGGGTTGCGTCGCGCAGCCGCCCGATGCGCCAGCGGCGCCGCCCCTGGATCTGCAGCAGGAACACGTCGTACGAATCGACGTGCGGGCCCACGCCGCCGCCGTCGCTCGCCCACGAGATCATCAGGTCGTCGAGGCGCGCGTCGGGCACGAAGCGGAAGCGCGAGAGCAGCTCGTGCGCCGCGTCGACGTGCAGGTCGACGCCCTGCACGAGCACGGTCCACTTCGGCTGGTCGACCTTCGGGAAGGCGCGCCGGGCGATGGGGCCGTGGCGCAGCGTCCAGCCGTCGCCCTCGTGGACGATCAGGCGCGACTCGACGCCGTCGCGGCCGGCGAGCGCGAACAGCTCGGCGCGGGTCTGCAGCGCGGCGCCGCCGGGCACGGCCTGCCGCACGAGCAGCGGCTTCTTCTGCCAATGGCGGCGCATGAATTCTTCGGGCGAGAGGTCGCCCAGCAACGGGGTGGTTCGGGTGGTGTCCATCCCGCCATTGTGCGATCTTGTGCGATCATTGCCCGATGCTCATCTCCTCTCCCTGCGTCGTCAGCCTCACCTGGCGACTCGAAGACACCCAGGGCCACGTCATCGACGAACTCGAGGCCCCGGTGGAATTTTTCGTCGGCGGCGACGACCTGCTCGCCAAGGTCGAGGAGGCCTTGATCGGCCAGGAAACGGGCTTCGCCACGCAGCTGCACCTCGAGCCCGAGCACGCCTTCGGCGACTACGAGCCCGAACTGGTGTTCTTCGAAGACCGCGCCATCTTCCCCGAAGCCGTGGAAGCCGGAATGCAGTTCGACGGCCCGCCCCCGGGCGCGAAGACCGAAGGCCTGGCGAAGGACGCCATCTACACCGTCACCGAGGTGTACCCGTCGCACGTCGTGCTCGACGGCAACCACCCGCTGGCCGGCATCGCGCTGCGCCTCGACCTGAAGGTGCTCGACGTGCGCGAGGCCACCGAAGACGAGATCGAGAACGGCTCGGTCAGCACCGGCGGCATCACGGTGCTGCAGACCGCACCGCCGAGCGACAAGCTGCACTGACGCAGGCGGCCGCCCCAATGGCGGCCCCGCACCGGCCGATCAATGCCGCCCGGTGGACCCGAAGCCCGAAGCGCCCCGGTCCGACTCCCCGAACTCCTGCACCTGCCGGAAGGTCGCCTGCACCACCGGCACGATCACCAGCTGGGCGATGCGTTCCATCGGCTGCACGGTGAACGTGACCGCGCTGCGGTTCCAGCAGCTCACCATCAGCTGACCCTGGTAGTCCGAGTCGATCAGGCCGACGAGGTTGCCGAGCACGATGCCGTGCTTGTGCCCGAGGCCCGAGCGCGGAAGGATGATCGCGGCGAGGCCCGGGTCGGCCACGTGGATGGCCAGGCCCGTGGGAATCAGCGAGGTCTGGCCCGGCTCCAGCACCAGCGGTGCGTCGAGGCAGGCGCGCAGGTCGAGGCCGGCGCTGCCGGGGGTCGCGTACGCGGGGAGCTGCTCGGCCATGCGGGCGTCGAGCACTTTCAGATCAATCGTGGTCATGGGTTCAGAGGGAAAGGCGGCGGGAGATGTCGTCGACGAGCAGGCGCGCGAGCGTCAGCTTGTCGCCCGGCGGCAGCTCGCGCTGGCCCTGGGCGTCGACCAGCACCAGCGTGTTGTCGTCGCGGCCGAACGTGGCCGGGCCGAGGTTGCCGACGATCAGCGGGAGGTTCTTGCGTTCGAGCTTCTCGCGGGCGTGTTTCAGCAGGTTCTCGCTTTCGGCGGCGAAGCCCACGCAGAACGGGCGGTCGGGCAGGCGTGCCACCGCGGCCAGGATGTCCTGGTTCTCGGTGAGCGCGAACGTGGGGGCGACCTTGCTGCCGTTCTTCTTGATCTTGTGCTCCGACAGTTCGGCCGGTCGCCAGTCGGCCACGGCCGCGGTGGCCACGAACACGCTGTGGCGCGGCGCGAGCGGCAGCACGGTGTCGTACATCTGCTGGGCCGTCTGCACGTCGATGCGGCGCACGCCGCGCGGCGTGGGCAGGTGCACGGGTCCGGCCACCAGCGTGACCTCGGCGCCGGCCTCCTGGGCCGCGCGGGCGATGGCGAAGCCCATCTTGCCGCTGGAGAGGTTCGTGATGCCGCGCACCGGGTCGATGGGCTCGAACGTGGGGCCGGCGGTGATCAGCACGCGCTGGCCGCGCAGGCGCTTGGCCGCGAAGAACGCGATCACGTCGGCCAGCAGCTCGGCGGGTTCCAGCATGCGCCCGTCGCCCACCTCGCCGCAGGCCTGGTCGCCGTTGCCGGGGCCCAGCACCGTGGCGCCGTCCTCGCGCAGTTGCGCCATGTTGCGGCGCGTGGCGGGGTTGTCCCACATCTCGCGGTTCATCGCGGGCGCCACCAGCAGCGGGCACGTGGCGATGGGCCGGGCGAGGCACAGCAGGCTCAGCAGGTCGTCGGTGCGGCCCTGCACGAGCTTGGCGATGAAGTCGGCGCTGGCCGGGGCCACGATCACCGCGTCGGCGCCGCGCGTGAGGTTGATGTGGGCCATGTTGTTGGCCTCCCGGGTGTCCCACTGGCTCGTGTAGACGGGGTGCGTGGACAGGGCCTGCATCGTCACCGGGGTGATGAACTGCTCGGCGCCCTCGGTCATCACCACGTTCACCGTGGCACCGGCCTTCACCAGCAGGCGGGTGAACTCGGCGACCTTGTAGCAGGCGATGCCGCCCGTGAGGCCGAGGACGATGCGCCGGCCTTGCAGATCCAGGGGTGGGGTCATGGTCACAGCGCAGTCCAGCTGCGCGACAGGTCGGAGAAGTTGAAGAGCACGCGCACGGCCTTGCCGTACACCTGCCCGTGCGGCAGGAAGCCCCACACGCGGGAGTCGGCGGAGTTGTCGCGGTTGTCGCCCAGCATCAGGTACTCGCCGGCCGGCACGGTGCACTCCCACTGGCCGCGCTGTTCGCTGCGGCAGTGTTTCGCGAGGTCGGGCTGGTTCAGGTCGAGTGGCATGCGCCCCTGCAGCAGCGGGTTCACCTTGATGGCCCGCTGGCTGCCCTGCGACGACTCGCGCAGCAGCCACTGGCCGCGGTCCTCCACCTTCGCGGTGACGGTCTCGTCCGGCGCGGTGTCGAACGGCTCGCCATTGACACTCACGGCGCCGTTCTCGAAGCGCACCACGTCACCCGGCAGGCCCACGAGGCGCTTCACGTAGAACTCCGACACCTTCAGCGGGTAGCGGAACACCACCACGTCGCCGCGCTCCGGCCGGCCGAACTCGATGGCGGTGTTGGTGAACGGCAGGCGCGGCCCGTAGGCCAGGTGGTTCACGAGCAGGTAGTCACCGACCCGCAGCGTGGGTTCCATGGACCCCGTGGGCACCTTGGGCCAGTCGGCCACGGCCACGCGGCACACGAACATCAGCGACACGACCATGAAGAGGTCGGCGCCGAAGGCCCAGAACGGCCGGTTCACCGGGGCCGGACGCCGGCGCAGGCGGCGGCGCCAGAAGAACCAGCACGTGCCGGTCAGCAGCGTGAACAGGCACAGCGTCTCGTTGATCGAAAAACCGATTTGCATTCGAGCGATTATGGCGGGTGGCGGGAAGGACAGACCGCCGCGCGGCGGTCCGGGTTCCCGCGGGCGGCGTCAGCGCAGCCGGACGCCGTCGGGCGAGAACTCCACGGCCCGGGCCAGCGGCGAGACCCGCAGCACCTGCGTGCCCGGCCCGTTGGCGAGCGTGGTGACGGCCGCCACGCCGAAGTCCAGGCTGCCGCCGATGGCACGGTAGCGCCACTGCACCTGGCCGCGCCAGGCGCCCGCGCGTTCCACGTTGCGGTCCACCTCCACGCGGGCCTTGGCCCCCTTGCCCACGAGCGCGCCGACCGCCGCGGCCAGGGCCTGCCGCACCGGCGGCCCCTCCTCGCCTTCGATCCACAGGCTGCAGTCGGCCTCGGCCGCGGCCAGCATCACCCGGCCGCCGGCGCCCGGCGCGGTCAGCACCGTGCCCGGCTTGCCGTCGAGCAGGCCGTCGGTGGAGCCCCGCATCGGGTCGACCGGTTCGAAGTCGTTGGAGAGCGCCCAGTCGATGGCCGCGCCCGCCTGGCCCTGCGTGGCCACGCAGGCCGACTCGAACCAGCGCACCATCTCCTGGGGCGTGAGGGGCTCGCGCACGGGCTCGGGCGGCGGGGCCACCGCCGGTTGCACCAGGGGCGCGGTGAAGACGGGGGTGACCTGGGCGGCCGCCCCGCCGTGGGCGAGCCACGCGGCGAGCGCGAGGACGCCCGCGTCAACGCGACGGCGGCGAGCCATCGGCCATCCTCAGCGTGAGCAGCGACATGCGCCCTCCCACGGCCCGGGGTGCCACGACGAACAGCGTGTCGTCGCCGCCCGCGCCGGCGAAGCGGTACGACACCATGCGGACGTCGTTGTCCTCACCCTTGCGGCCGTTGATGTCGGTGGACATCACCGGCCGCGGCGCCTTGAGCCCGCCCTCCCAGGCCGTGGCCAGCTGCTGCACCTTGTCGCGCAGCCGGGGCCCGTCGATGGCCTGCTTGCTGACCGCCGAGCAGACGACCGGGCTGTCGCCGACCACCAGCATCAGCGAATCGGCCGCGTCGAGTTCACGGGCGTACGCCGTGGCGTTTTTCATGTCCTTGGTCAGCGCCTCGTCGGGAGGCACCGCGACGGGCGTGAACCCGTGGTTCAGCGCCCAGTCCGCCACGGCGATCGCGTCACCGCGGGACTCCAGGCAGGCGAGGCGGAACACGTCCGCGAGTTCCTGCGCGTGGGCACGGGGCGTGCGCCCCCGCGCCACCGCGTCCATCGGGCGCGCGGGCCGGCCGGCCGCCGGCGGCTCCGTCACCAGGTCGGTGGTGCCGACGGGATGAACGGTCGTTGCGGTGAAGACCGGCTTGGACGGGTCGACGACCTGCGCATTGCCGGCCACCGGCACCAGCAGGCACGACAGCAGGACCGCGGACAAGGTGAAACGGCTCATGAAGGCACTCCCTCTGCAACAACGATCAGCGTGGTTCGACGGACACGCCCATGATGGCCGTGCCGCGGGCCGTGCCCAGCGGCGAGACCACCGTCAGGCGGTAGCGGTCCGTGCCCGTCACCCCGAGGTAGCTGACCGAACGGTGCGGGCCGTCCTGATCGTAGTCCATTCCCCGGGAGGGCTCCGGCTGCACTTTCACGCCCGGCCAGTCGGCCGCCTGGGCTTCCATGCGGCCACGCAGGCGCGGCCCGTCCACGGCGCCGAGCCCCATCACGATGCAGTTGGACGGCGCCGTGGTGGAGATGAGCAGCAGCGTGTCGCGCCCACCCGGGCGTGCGAAGACGTTGCCGGCCTCGCCCCGCTGGCGGATGGCCGCGGCCACCTCGCGGCTGGCGGGCGAGTCGGTGACGAAGCCGTTCACCAGCGCCCAGTCGGCCACGGCCTCCGGATCGGCCTTCGTGCCCAGGCAGGCATCGCGGAACAGGTCGGCGATGTCCTGGGCGTGGACACGGGCCGCAGCCGATTCGGCGGCGGTGCCGGGCGCGGCCGGCGCCTTGGCCGGTCCCGCCGCGCAGGCTGCCCCCGCGGAGGCGGCCGTCAGGGCCGCCAGCACCCACCGCGCGGCGCGCAACTCAGACCCGCTCGCCGACCCAGCCCTGGACCGAGTCCAGCGCCTTCGCGAGGTGGGTGGGGTCCGTGCCGCCGGCCATGGCCATGTCGGGCTTGCCGCCGCCCTTGCCACCCACCTGCTGGGCGACGAAGTTGACGAGTTCACCGGCCTTGACCTTGCCAATGCTGTCGGCCGTGACACCGGCCGCCAGCTGCACCTTGCCGCCGTCGACGGCGGCCAGCACGATGGCGGCGGTCTTGAGCTTGTCCTTGAGCTTGTCCATCGTCTCGCGCAGGGCCTTGGCGTCGGCGCCGTCCAGCACGGCGGCCAGCACCTTCAGGCCCTTCACGTCGACGGCCTTCTGCAGCAGCTCGTCGCCTTGCGACGAGGCGAGCTTGCCCTTCAGCGCAGCCAGTTCCTTCTCGAGCGAACGCACCTGCTCCATCACCTGACCCAGGCGGGCCGGCACCTCGGCGGGCGCGGCCTTCAGCGAGCCGGCGATCTGGCGCACGGTGCCCTCGAGCGACTGCAGGTACGCGAGCGCGTTCTCGCCGGTCACGGCCTCCACGCGGCGCACGCCCGCCTGGATGCCCGACTCGGCGACGATCTTGAAGAGGCCGATGTCGCCGGTGCGCTGCACGTGGGTGCCGCCGCACAGCTCGCGGCTGGTGCCGATGTCGAGCACCCGCACCTCGTCGCCGTACTTCTCGCCGAACAGCATCATGGCGCCGGTCTTCTGGGCTTCCTCGATGGGCAGCACACGCGCCTGCGTGGCGGCGTTGGCCAGGATCTCGGCGTTCACGAGCGACTCGATCTTCGCGATCTCGGCGTCGGTCACGGGCTGGTTGTGGGCGAAGTCGAAGCGCGTGCGGTCGGCCGTCACGAGCGAACCCTTCTGCTGCACGTGGGTGCCCAGCACCTCGCGCAGGGCCTTGTGCATCAGGTGGGTGGCCGAGTGGTTGCGCACGGTCCGGGCGCGCTTGTCGGCGTCGACCTTCGCGTTGACCTTGTCGCCCACGCGCAGCTCGCCCTCGACCAGCTGGCCCTGGTGGCCGAACACGGCGGCCTGGACCTTGATGGTGTCTTCGACGACGAAGCGCGACGTGGCGTTGCGCAACTCGCCGGTGTCGCCCACCTGGCCGCCGCTCTCCGCGTAGAACGGGGTCTCGTCGAGCACGACGACCACGTCGTCGCCGGCGCGGGCCACGTCCACCGGCGAGCCGTCGACGTACAGGGCCGCCACGGTGGCGCCTTCACGCGCGAGGTGCTCGTAGCCGTGGAAGGTGGTGTTGGCGCCGGTGTATTCGAGGCCGGCGGCCATCTTGAACTTGCCGGCCGCGCGGGCCTTGTCCTTCTGGCGCTGCATGGCGGCGTCGAAGCCGGCGCTGTCCACCGTCACGCCCCGCTCGCGGCACACGTCGGCGGTCAGGTCGACCGGGAAGCCGTAGGTGTCGTGCAGCTTGAACGCGGTTTCGCCGTCGATGACCTTGGCGCCACCCGCGAGGGCGGCTTCCAGGATCTCCATGCCGTTGGCGATGGTGCGGAAGAAGCCCTCCTCTTCCTGCTTGAGCACGTCGGTGACACGCTGCTCGGCCTGGCGCAGTTCGGGGTAGGCGTCGCCCATCTCCTTCGCGAGCGCGGCCACCAGCGAGTAGAAGAACGGCTTGCGGGCACCGAGCTTGTAGCCATGGCGGATGGCGCGGCGGGCGATGCGGCGCAGCACGTAGCCGCGGCCGGCGTTGCTCGGGATCACGCCGTCGGCCACCGTGAAGCTGCAGGCGCGGATGTGGTCGGCGATGACCTTCAGCGACGGGGAGTCCTTGTCGCAGTCACCGCCGCCCGCGGCGTCCACCGCCGACTTGGCGGCGGCCAGCAGGTTCACGAAGGTGTCGATCTCGTAGTTGCTGTGCACGTGCTGCAGCACGGCGGTCAGGCGCTCGAGGCCCATGCCGGTGTCCACGCTCGGCTTCGGGAGCTTGTGCATCACGCCCGCTTCGTCGCGGTTGAACTGCATGAACACGTTGTTCCAGATCTCGATGTAGCGGTCGCCGTCTTCGTTGGGCGAGCCCGGGGGACCGCCGGCGACGTCGGGGCCGTGGTCGTAGAAGATCTCGGTGCACGGGCCGCAGGGGCCGGTGTCGCCCATCATCCAGAAGTTGTCCGATGCGTAGCGGGCGCCCTTGTTGTCGCCGATGCGCACGATGCGCTCGGCGGGCACACCCACTGTCTTGTTCCAGATCTCGTAGGCCTCGTCGTCCTCGGCGTACACGGTGACCCAGAGCTTCTCCTTCGGCAGCTTGTAGACCTCGGTCAGCAGCTCCCAGGCGTACTGGATGGCGTCGTGCTTGAAGTAGTCGCCGAAGCTGAAGTTGCCCAGCATCTCGAAGAACGTGTGGTGGCGCGCGGTGTAGCCCACGTTGTCGAGGTCGTTGTGCTTGCCGCCGGCGCGGATGCACTTCTGCGACGTGGTGGCGCGGGTGTACGGGCGCTTGTCGAAGCCGAGGAACACGTCCTTGAACTGGTTCATGCCGGCGTTGGTGAACAGCAGCGTGGGGTCGTCCCCCGGCACGACCGGGCTCGACGCCACGATGGTGTGGCCCTTGGCTTCGAAGAACTTCAGGAACTGGGAACGGATTTCGGAGGCTTTCATGCCGTGGCTTTCAGCGGATGCGCGGCGCGCAAAGGCTTGATTTTTCGAGGGTTTCGATTATAGGTGTCGCCCGGGGGTGATGCCCCCTGTGCGACAGCGGACGAGCGCGCCGTCCGTATCATGGCCGCACACTGGAGACGACCATGGACACACGCACCTCCCCGCTGGCGAACCTGCTCGACCCGAGCCTCCTGAAGACCGACGCGCTGATCGGCCCCGGCTGGGTCAGGGGCTCGGCCCGCTTCGACGTCACCGACCCCGCCACCGGCCTGAAGCTGGTCGACGTGGCCGACCTGGGGGTCGCCGAGACCCGCGACGCCATCGCCGCCGCCCAGGCCGCCCTGCCCGCCTGGCGCGGCAAGACGGCCAAGGACCGCGGCGCCATCCTCACGAAGTGGTTCCAGCTGATGGTGCAGCACGCCGACGACCTGGCCCGCATCATGACCGCCGAGCAGGGCAAGCCCCTCGCCGAGTCGAAGGGCGAGGTGGTGTACGGCGCGAGCTTCATCGAGTGGTTCGCCGAGGAAGGCAAACGCGTCTACGGCGAGACCATCCCGGCCACCGACCCGCGCAAGCGCTACCTGGTGATCAAGCAGGCGATGGGCGTGTGCGCGGCCATCACCCCGTGGAACTTCCCCATCGCGATGATCACCCGCAAGGTGGGCCCGGCGCTGGCCGCCGGCTGCCCGGTGGTGGTCAAGCCCGCGGGGCAGACGCCGCTCTCCGCCCTGGCCATCGCCGAGCTGGGCCGCCGCGCCGGGCTGCCCGACGGGGTGCTGAACGTGGTCACGGCCGCCAAGTCCGCCGACATCGGCAAGGTGATGTGCGAGAGCGAGGTGGTGCGCCACCTGTCGTTCACCGGGTCCACCGAGGTGGGCCGCATCCTCGCCGCCCAGTGCGCCCCCACCATCAAGAAGCTGTCGCTGGAGCTCGGCGGCAACGCCCCGTTCATCGTGTTCGACGACGCCGACCTCGACAGCGCCGTCGAAGGCGCGCTCGCCAGCAAGTACCGCAACGGCGGCCAGACCTGCGTCTGCGCGAACCGCCTGTACGTGCAGGACGGCGTCTACGACACCTTCGTGCAGAAGCTGGCCGCGAAGGTCAAGGCCATCCGCGTGGGCAACGGCTTCGAGGCCGGCGTCACGCAGGGCCCGATGATCGACGACAACGCCATCGCGAAGATCGAACGCCACGTGGCCGACGCCGTCTCGAAGGGTGCGAAGGTGCTCACCGGCGGGAAGCGCCTGCACGACCGGTTCTTCGAACCCACCGTGCTCACCGACGCCACCGCGGACATGCTCTGCGCCCGCGAGGAGACCTTCGGGCCGGTGGCCCCGGTGTTCCGCTTCAAGACCGAGGAGGAAGTGCTGCGCCTGGCGAACGACACCGAGTTCGGCCTGGCTGCGTACTTCTACAGCCGGGACATCGGGCGGGTGTTCCGGGTGGGTGAAGGGCTGGAGTCGGGGATGGTCGGCGTGAACACCGGGCTGATCTCGACGGCGGAGGTGCCATTCGGGGGCGTCAAGCAGTCGGGGCTGGGGCGCGAAGGGTCGCGGCACGGCATCGAGGACTATGTGGAGATCAAGTACCTCTGCTTGGGAGACATCTGAGCGCCTGAGCCGCGGTGGATCCCGGCGTTCGCCGGGATGACGGGAGGCTTGTCATCCCGGCAACGCCGGGGCCTGCCGTCCGCTCAGTCCGTCATCTGTCGAAGCGTCTCCGCCGAACGTTTCAACCCCACGGTGATCCGCTCGAACACATCCAGGGGAAACCCCTCCGGCAGCTGCGCCGCCACCCGCTCCACCACCCCCCCGGTCGCCCCCAGCACCCGCTCGATCACCGCCCCGGCATCCACCCCGCACAGCCGCCCCAGCGCCTCGAAGTGCCTCCGCCGGATGTCCTTCAGGTGGTAGTGCCGGTTCTTCCCCACCATCGCCATCGCGAGCCGTGCCTTGTGCCAGGACCAGCGGTTGGGCCCCTGCCCCTCCACCGGCCAGATCGACATCACGTCGTACAGCGGCGCGAGCCGGTAGCGGCCGCCCGCGGCGAGCTGCAGGCTGAAGTTCTTCGCGTGGCCGTCGGGCGCGGCCAGAAGCCAGAACAGCACCTGCGTGGTGACGAGCGTGTCGAGGTCGGCCCGCGCGGTCTCCGACTGGCCCAGCAGCCGCGCGAGGTCGGCCACGCCCGGCCCGCCGTCGGACTCGTACTTCAGGTGCGGCGGCACGCCGAGGGCCTGGCAGAAGTCCTCCTGCGGCAGGCGCAGCCACCAGCGGCCCGAGGAGTGCAGCCGGCGGTCGAAGCGTTCGACGCTCAGCACCTTGCGTGACCCGAAGACTTCGATGTCGGCCCGTGCCGCCGGCACGGCGTACTCGCGCAGCAGCGCGAGGCACAGCCATTCGTTCTCGACGGACCGCGACAGGTCGACCCGGCTGTTGCCCACGAGCCCGAGCGGCAGCTTCAGGATGTGGCTGGTGGGCGTGGCACCGTGGGGGCGCAGCCAGCGCCCCGCGTGGTGCAGCAGCGCCGTCTTCTCCTGCGCGCCGGCGAGCGAGATGCGGAAGTCCTCGTCGTCGCCCTCGGCCCCGCGCGCGCCGGGCCCGAGCGGCGCCACGGCCCGGTCCAGGTACTCGGCGACCCCGGCCTCGTCGAGCGGGTCGCCCTCGACCGTGTCGAACCCCGTGGGCACCTCGTCCTCCGGCAGCAGCTGCACCGCGCCCACGCAGTCGCGGCCGATGGCCTGCAGCAGGTCGAACGCCGTGGTGGAGTCCGTGCGGAACCGGGTGGCCAGGCGCTTGCGGATCTCCTCGCTGTCCGGCAGCAGGTTCTCGAACCACGCGGCCACGCGCGGGCCGCGCAGCGGACCGTCGTCGAGGCCGAACGGCAGGGACAGCGACAACGGACGCCCGAGCGGCGAGGCCTTCCACGCCGGGTCGTAACGCAGCTCCATGTCGCCCCGCGTGGGCAGGTGCCACGACCCCACCCTCACGCCGTTGGACCAGAGCGACAGGGTTCTCGCGTGCGAGCGTCGTCCCATCGTTGAAGGCCTACCAGGCGTCCGATTGCGGGGTCGCCTGGGGCCCGGTGGACCGCGGCTGCAACGTCAGTTCGAGGTCGAGGCTCGCGCACAGCGCGAGCAGCTGGTCGACCGTGACGGTGCCCGGGTTCAGCTCGAGCTTGGAGACCCGCGACTGGCTCAGGCCCACCGTGGCGGCCAGGTCCGCCTGCGAGCGGCCCGCGGCGCGGCGGGCGGTCTGCAGCAGCTGGCCCAGCTGGGCGGCCGTGACAAGGCGGTGGTTCATGGGTTCACTCCGGATCGGAATATTTGCAGATTATTCCCAATGGGAATTAATGTCAAATATTCCAATAAGGAATGAACCTCAGTCGTTGGGTTCGTCGTTGGCGGCGCCGGCCGCGCCCCGCTCCAGGCGGTTCGCGAAGCCGTCGCGGCCCGACGCCGCACCGGAGGCTGCGAGGCCCACTGCGCGCCGCAGCAGCGTGGCGGCGTCTCGCCCGTCGGCCGGGTGGTGGGCGGTGCCGATGGCCACGGCCACGGCGACCTCGGTGCCCGCGATGGGGAACGGCGGGTGCAGCGCCTCGCGCAGCTTGTCGGCCACGCGCTCGGCGTCCTGCGCCTCCTGGAACTTCGACAGCAGCACGACGAAGGTGTCGGCGCCCACGGACGCCACGACGTCGCTCGCGCGCAGGCCCATGCGCAGGCGCACCGCGATCTTGCGGCGCAGCACGTTGGCGGTCTCCTCGCCGTGCCGCGCCTCGGCGGTGGCCAGGCCCTCGACGCGCACGGCCATCAGCGCCATGGGCGCCGGCTCGCGTTCGCGCAGCGCGAGCAGCTGGTTCACGTGTTCGACCAGCTGGGACTGGTTGGGCAGGCCCGTCATCAGGTCGGTGGCGTAGGCCTTGCGGGTCTGGCGGTCCTGAGACTTCCGCTCGATGCCCAGGCGCACGGCGCGGGGCAAGGCGTCGACCGCGTCGGTGGCGAGCGGCAGCACGTCCTGCACGCCCGCATGCACGAGGCGCACGGCCAGGTCGTTGCCGGGATCGTCGGTGGTCAGCACGACCACGGCGCCGTCGGTGACGGCCTGGGACAGCCCGCTCCAGGCGAGCAGCCGGCGCGCCTCGACGTTGGTGGCCGCGACCACGACCCCGTCGAACCGCTGCCCGGCGAGCCGGAGGGCAGCCTCCGCCAAGCCTGTCAGACGCACGGTGACGAAGGGGCCGAAGGCGGACGTGGCGGCGATGTCCGGCACGGTGGCCCCATCGGTGTCGATCAGCAGCAGGTTCAGCGCGTCAGCGGTCATGGGGGCGGGAGGCGGGCTTCGTCAGGCCTCCATTGTGGAGGAATCGGACACCGGTTCAGTGACCGAATGCGTGTGCGCCCAGTTCCTGCTTCATCCACGCCACGAACACACGGGTGCGCGCGGGCAATCCGCGGGCGTGCGGGTACACGATGCTGATGGGCCGGCGCGGGGGCTCGAACGCCTCCAGCACCGCGCGCAGGCGACCGTCGGCGAGGTACGGCGCCACCTGGTACTCGATGAACATGCCGAAGCCCAGGCCCGCGAGCACCGCCTCGGCCGCGGGCGCAGCCTGGTTGAACTCGAGGTGGCACTGGATCGGCACCTGGAGCTGCCGATCACCCTCGTGGAAGGTCCAGCCGCCGGGCATCGGGAACGTGAAGCCCACGCACGGCGCGCCGCGCAGGTCCTCCGGATGCATCGGCTCGCCGCGTCCGGCGAGGAACGCCGGGCTCGCGACCACCGGCCGGCGCAGGCTGCCCACGGTCTGGGCCACGAGCGACGAGTCGTGCAGCGGGCCGATGCGCACGGCCACGTCCACACCCTCCTCCAGCAGGTTGACCACCCGGTCCCACAGCAGCAGCCGCACGCGCACCTTCGGGTGCCGCTGGGCGAAGCGCGTGACGGCGGGCGCCACGTACATCTGCCCGAACAGCGCGGGCGCCGTGACCACCAGCTGGCCCGACGGCTCGGCCGCGTCGAGCGCCAGTTCGTTCTCGGCGTCCGTCACGGCCGACAGCACCGCGCGGCAGCGGTCGAGGTACTGGCGCCCCTCGGCGGTCAGCGAGATGCGGCGCGTGGTGCGGTTGAAGAGCCGCACGCCGAGGTGCGCCTCCAGCGCCGCGAGCGAACGCACCACCGCCGGCAGCGACCCGCCGCCCGCCTTGGCGGCCGCGGTGAGGCTGCCTGCGTCGGCGATCTGCACGAAGGTGGCCATGGCCTTGAGCTTGTCCATGCGGTCATATTAATCCGCCAAACGGAGCACTCCAATGCAACCGAAGGCATTTAATCCTTTCGATGCAGCAACCAAGATGAGGGCATCGATCCACCCACCCCTCACGAACATGCCGAACATCACCCTCCACCGCGTCACGCTGTCGGGCCACAGCCACCGCGTCGAAACCTTCCTGCACCTGCTCGGCCTGCCGTACACCGCGGTGGACGTGGACCTGCTGCACGGCGCCCACCGCCAGCCTGACTTCCTCGCACTGAACCCGTTCGGCGAAGTGCCGGTGCTGCAGGACGGCGACCTGACCCTCGCCGATTCGAACGCGATCCTCGTGTACCTGGCCTCGCGATACGGCGGCCCGCGCTGGCACGTCACCGATCCCGCCGTGGCGGCGCGGGTGCAGCGCTGGCTGTCCGTCGCCGCGGGCGAGCTGCGCTTCGGCCCGGGCCTCGCCCGCGTGGCCGTGCTGTTCAAGAAGCCCCTGGACCTCGCCCCGCTGATCGAACGCTCCCACGTGCTGCTGGGACTGATGGAACGCCAGCTCGCGGACCGCCCCTTCCTCACCGGCGACGAGGTGACGATCGCCGACCTCGCGAACTACGCGTACTCGGCCCGCGCCCCGGAGGGCCACGTCTCGCTCGCCGACTACCCGAACGTGCGCGCGTGGCACGCCCGCGTCGAGGCCCTGCCCGGCTTCCTGCCGTTCCCGGTGATGCCGGTCGGCCTGAACGCCGCCTGATCATGGGGGCGTACCACGCCGGCGAAGCCGCGGCGCAGGACCGCGTCGGCATGCGCGAGCGCATGGCCGAGGTGGCGACCCGTGCCATCCGCGACCACATGCCCGACCAGCACCGCGAGTTCTTCCCGCTGCTGCCGTTCCTGGTGGTGGGGAGCCTCGACGTCACCGGGCAACCGTGGGCGTCGGTGCTGGTGAACGCCCCCGGCTTCGCGCACTCGCCGGACCCCACCCACCTCGCAGTGCAGGCCCGCGCCCTCCCCGGCGATCCGCTGACCTTGAAGGCGGGCGCGCCGGTGGGCCTGCTGGGCATCCAGACGCACACGCGGCGGCGCAACCGCATGAACGGCCTCGTCGAGTCACTCGACGAAGGCGGCTTCACCGTGGCCGTGCAGCAGAGCTTCGGCAACTGCCCGAAGTACATCACCCCGCGCGAGGCGGTCTTCACGCCGACGGCCGCCGCGGCCCCGCGCATCGTGCGCAGCCACGGCCTCGACGACCGGGCGCGCGACGTCCTCGACCAGGCGGACACGCTCTTCATCGCGACGGCCCACCCCGACGCGGACCTCGCCCGCACGCCCGAGGAGGGCGTGGACGTCTCGCACCGCGGCGGCCCGCCGGGTTTCCTGGCCCGCGACGACGACGACGTGCTGCGCCTGCCCGACTTCCCCGGCAACTTCTTCTTCAACACCTTCGGCAACCTCGGGCTGAACCCGCGGGCCGGGCTGCTGGTGCTGGACCGCGAGCGGGCCGGCGCGCTGTACCTCGCGGTGCGCGGCACGGTCGTGTGGGGGCCGGAGCGCCACGTGCGCTTCGAGGTGGACGCGATGGTGCGCACCGAGGGCACGCTGGCCCTCGACTGGAACGAACCTCAGTAGTGAGGCGGCAGCTCGTCGCGCAGGCTGCGGAACTGGCCCGCGTCGGGCGCCGGCATCTGCTGGCGCAGGTTCACGAGTTCGCGCGTGAGCTGCTCGATCTGTTGCTGCTGGCGCGCGACGATCTCGTTGAGCGAGTCGACCAGGTCCTCGGTGAAGCTCGCCTTGACCTCGAGGTCGGTCAGGCGCTGGTCGGTGTCGTTCGGGTGATCCATCCCGCCATTATCGGCAGGTCACCGGCGGCTCCGGCGCATCTCGGCGAGCGCCCCGCCCGCGAGGGCCACCAGCACCGCCGCGTAGCCGATGGCCGTGGCCTTCAGCCCGAAGTACCCGGCGAACAGTCCCGCCGCGATGGCCGGGACGGCGAAGGCCAGGTAACTCGCCGCGAAGAAGCTCGACATCAGCGCGCCGCGTTCGTGCGGCGCCGCCAGCGGTGCGAGGCTGCGCACCGAACCGTTGAACCCGGAGCCGAACCCGAGCCCCGCGATCAGCGTGCCGAAGAACAGCAGCCAGGCCGAGTGCGACACCACCCCGCCCAGCGTGATCGCCAGGCCCGCGGCGAGCCCGAGCGCCCCCAGCTCCAGCACGTCACGCGGCGGGCGGTTGCGCACCAGCGCGATCGCGACGGCCCCGCTCAGCACGAGCGTGGCGATCAGGGCGCCCCCCACGACGGGCGCCGTGGTGTCGGTCACCTGCCGCGCGAGGGTGGGCCCGAGCGACAGGTAGAAGCCGCCCAGCGCCCATTGCGCCGTGTTGGACGGCAACACGCGCAGCAGGGTGGACCGCGCCGCGGGCGGCACGGCCACCTGCGGCACCAGCGAGCGCCATGCGCCCGGCAGGCGAGACACGGTTTCGGGCAGGCGCCACGCGAGCGCGATCTGCACCGCGAACACCACCAGCAGCGCCTCGAAGACGAGCACGGTGGGCGCCGGGGCGAACTGAACGAGCACGCTGGTGCCGAGTGCGCCCAGCGCCATGCCGAACATCGGCGTCACGCTGTTGATGAAGGCGCCGCGCACGCGGTCCAGGTCGAGCAGCATCGCGCTCAGCACGCTGGTGGCGATGCCCGTGGCCACGCCCTGGACGATGCGCGCGGCGAAGAGCCACTCGACCGACCGGGCCTGCCAGAACAGCACCACCGACACGAATTCGATCACCAGGGCGCCGAGGATCACCTCGCGCCGGCCGCGGTGGTCCGACAGGCGGCCGAACACCAGCAGCGAGGCGAGCAGCGCGAAGGCATAGCTCGAGAACACGAGCGTGAGCGTCAGCGCCGAGAAGCCCCAGGCCTCGCGGTACAGCGCATACAGCGGCGAGGGCGCACTCGAAGCGGCCAGGAAGGTGATGACCATCGACGACACCAGCCAGAGCGCGGCGCCGTTCGAGAGGCGCCCGGAGGCGGAGGGCAATGCAGCGGGCGCGGAGGTGGGGGTCGCGGTGTTCATGGCCTTAATGCAAAGATTTTGCGTTTGAGGATGCTACGCCCCTTCTCGGACTAACGCAATTCCTTTGCATTAACATGGCGATCATGAACACACGAGTTGTTGGCCTCCGACCCGGCGGGCGCAGTGCGCGCGTGCAGGCGGCCGTCCATCAGGCGGTGCACGACCTCACGGAACAGGACGGCCGCGCCGCCCTCACCGTGCCGCTGATCGCGGCCCGCGCCGGGGTCACCCCGTCCACCATCTACCGCCGCTGGGGCGACCTCGCCGACCTGCTGGCCGACGTGGCGGTGGAACACATGCGCCCCGAAACCGACCCGGCCGACACGGGCGCGTTCGCCAGCGACCTGTTCGGCTGGGCCGAGCAGTACTTCGAGGAGATGACCTCCGAAGTGGGCCTGCGCATGCTGCGCGACGTGCTGTCGGCCACGCCCGGCGCGACGCCGCTCACCTGCCAGTGCGCCGCGTTCACGGCCTCGCAGATCGCCGTGATGGTGGACCGCGGCACCGCGCGCGGCGAGGCCGTGCCCGAGGTCGACGCCGTGATGGACGGTGTGGTGGCTCCCATCGTCTACCGCGCGCTGTTCGGCGCGGTGCCGCCCACGCGCGACGACGTGCGGCGGTTCGTCGACGGCGTCATGGCCGGCGCGAAGAAGCAGGCCTAACGCCGGCGGGCCTTGGCGACGGCTTCGTTCGCCGCGGCCTGCACACACCGCGCGTCGTGCGCCAGCACCTGCAGGCGCCGCAGCAGCCACGGCATCACGTCGTCGGCCGGGGCCTCGATGGGGAGCATCGACAGCCCGCCCGGGTAGGACGGCGACGGTCCCGGCGGCCCCTCCTGCAACGACAGGCTGGCCGCCAGCGACACCCTCGCCTCGCCCAGCGCCCGCGCCGTCTCGGCCACGTCGAGTTCACCGCCGCGGCGCGACAGGATCATGCGCACCACCGACAGGTGGGCCATCAGCCGCTGCCCGTGGTCGAGCACCCGCGCCACGTCCGCCACCGGCACCCGCACGGCCTCCGGTTCGGCACCGGTGCGCTGCACCACCCCCGACAGCGCGTTGAGCGCGTCGTACGCGCGCCGCCGGGCCAGGCGCGGCTGGATGCCGTCGGCCGCGTCCTCCGAGAGCGTCAGCGCGGCATACCCCGACAGTTCCTTCAACGTGCGCGCGAGCGCCGCCGGCAGGTTGCGCCGCTCCCACGACGGCAGCACGTAGCTGAAGGCCCACGCGAGCGCCGCGCCGAGCACGGTGTCGGCCACCCGCTCGGTGATCGCGAAGCCCGCGGCCGGATGCACCGCATGGGCCTGCAGCAGCGCCATCACCGTGGCCGCCGAGGCGGTGAGCCAGTAACGCTGCAGCACGAAGGCGTGGGCGGTGCCCACGGCGAACAGGAACACGGCGCCCAGCAGCACCGGCGAATGCAGCGACGCCAGCGTCAACACCACCACACACCCCGCGAGCGTGCCGAGCACCCGCGCGTTGCGCCGGGACAGCGTCTGCTCGAGGTTGCCGCGCAGCACCACCGCGACGCCCAGCACGAGCCAGTGCGGGTGCGAGGCCCACGGCGACGCGAGTGCGATGAAGTACGCGCAGCCGAGCGCCAGCGCCGACCGCACCGCGTGGCGGAAGACCGGGGACGTGCCCGAGAACTGGTCGGTGAGCGCGCCCAGCGGCCACCCCTCGGGGGCCACGAAACTCTGCAGCTCGGTGCGGGACAGCACCGGCGTCTCGGGGTCGGCATCGAGCAGCTGCTGGATGCGCAACACGTCGTCGTTCAGGTTGGTGAGCCGCCCGGCGATTGCGGGCAGCAGGCGGATGCGCGGGTCGTCGGCGGCCATCGGCGTGTCGACGAACAGGCGCTCCACGGGGCGGGCCGTGACCACGAGCACCGTGCCGTCGCGCACCGCGTCGGCCGCCTCGCCCAGCGCGTCGCCGATGCGGGCGAGCGCCGCAGCCACCTGGTTCAACACCGCGTGGCCCGCGTCGTCGTCGCCGAGCAGGTCGAGGTCGAGCCGGCTCGCGAGCAGCACGTCGCGCAGGTCGATCAGCCGCAGCAGGATGCTGGTGTCGCGCCGGGCCGCGGGCGAGTCGGACGCGGCGAACACGAAGTCGCGGGCGGTCTGCAGACGGTCGGCCGCGGCCGCCTCGCCGGCCAGCCACCGCTTCATGTTCTCCGCCGCGGCCTCGGGGTCGGGCGACAGCACCGCCGCCCGCAGGTGGAACAGGTCGGCGATGGAGCGCACGGCCAGCACGAGCGACAGCGTGCGCTGGCGCCGCTGCAGCACGGTGCTGCCGACCAGCGACCACACGCAGTACGCGGCCCCGCCCACCGCGTTCCAGGCCGCCAGCTCCCACGCCGACACCGACGACTCCGGCACGGCCATCGTGAACACCAGTGACAGGATGGGGGCGAACGACACGGCGCCGGCGCGCGGCCCCCACGCCATGGTCATCATCGCGACGAAGGCGATGGCGCCGATGCCGAAGCCGAGGGCGATGGGGAACGGGTCGAGCAGCGCGACCGTCAGCGCCGCCCCGAGGCTCAGCGCTGCGGCCACCGGCACCCGGCTGCGCGTGCGCGCCGGTGTGTTGGGCACGTCGGCGAGGCTCGCGCACACCGCGCCGCTCAACGCGAGCTGCGCCGCGTGGTGGCCCGCCAGCGCGGTGATCAGGAACTGGATCAGGCCGATGCCCAGCGCGACGCTGATGCCGTTGAGCGCGTAGGCGGGAAGACGGTGGAGGAGCCGCATGCGGGAGATTATGAAGTGGCGGCCCCGTCCGCCTCCGCATAGCCTTTCCGCAGTTTCTCAGCGACCAGCTTGTCGACTTCGGCCTGCGCCCGCTCCTCCGTGCCGAACGCCTTCACCTGCGTCTGGCCCTGCGTGCCGATGCGCCCGAAGGTCACCGTCACGTCGGTCCCCTGCCGCGAGACCTGCCAGAACTTGCGCGACGTGCCCTCGGTGAACTCGAGGCGACGCGTGCCCTCGGGCACCGGCGCGCCCGGAGCGGAAGGCTCGGCCACGGGTGGCTCGGCCGGCACCGGCACCTCGGCCACGGCGGGCCCGGGCGCCGTCAGCTCGGGTTCCGGCAGCGGGCGGGGCACCTCCCGCAACGCCCGCTCCACCGCGTCGACGACCGCGTTCGGCTCGTGGAACCAGTCGCGTGCCAGCACCTGCACCGTGCGCCAGCCGAACGCCCGCAGGATGCGCGGCCGCGACACATACCGCTCGAAGACGTCCGGGTTCGCGTACTGCGCCGCGGTGTCCACCTGGATCGCGAGCGTGTAGTGCGGCCCGCCTTCCGGATCGCGGATGCCGAGGTCGCAGCGGAAGCGCGACTGCCCGATGTGTTCGTCCACCGCATGTCCGCGCGCCCGCAGGGCGGCGGCGAGCGCGGCGGCCACGGGGTCGGAACCGCCCGCGCGGGCCAGCGCCTGGCGGGCGAGCGGGTTCAGTCCTTCGAGCACCCGCTGCGCCGTGGCCACGTCGCCGCGCGACGCACTCTCGGCGTACCGCAGGAACTGCTTGAGCGCCGAGGCCCCGTCGTTGTGGTCGTTCGTGATGGCGTCGGACCGGATCGTCGACACGACCGCCAGGTGGTGGCGGGCACGGCTGAAGATCACGTTCAGGCGCTTCTCGCCGCCCCGCTGGTTGATGGGGCCGAAGTTCATCAGCATGCGGCCCTCGGGCCCCGGGGCGTAGCAGATGCTCAGGATGATGATGTCGCGCTCGTCGCCCTGCACGTTCTCGAGGTTCTTCACGAAGAGGCCGCAGAACTGGTCGTCCTCCTCGCGCACGAACTCGGCCTCGAGCCGCGCGCCGAACGCGGGGTCCTCCTTGCCGAGCGCCTCCAGGGCCGCCTCGATGGTGCCCTGCTGCGCCTCCGAAAACGCCACCACGCCGATGCTGAGGCCGGTCTCCCGGTTCAGCAGGTCGCGCACGAGGTGGGCGATGTAGCGCGCCTCGCCGTCGTTGCTGCGCGCCGCGTACACCGCGCCCGACACGGCATGGAAGCTGATGGGGCGTTCGAGCAGCGCGTCGGCCTGCGCCGCCACGCCCTGCTCCGCCAGCGCGGCCACCTGCACGGGGATGCCGTCGCGGTCGCCGCCCGGCACGCCGCGGTCCGGCACGGTGTAGAGGTTGCCCGCGTAGAACGCGGCGTTCGAGAACCCGATCAGGGATTCGTAGCGGCTGCGGTAGTGCCACGCGAGCAGCGTCGCCGGCAGGTTGCGCGCGCCCTGGTTCAGCAGGCTGTCGGCGTCGAGGGCCACGGCCACCCGTTCGCCCTCGTCCTCCACCACGAGGGTGTCGCCCTCCCCGTCCCCCGCGGACGAGAAGAAGCTCGTCGGCGGCAGCTGCATCTCGTCGCCCACCACGATCACCTGCGGCGCGCGGTACAGCGCGGGCACGGCGTCTTCCACGGGGATCTGGCTCGCCTCGTCGAAGATGACCACGTCGAAGAGGTCCGGGTCGAGCGGCAGCGTTTCCGAAACCGACAGCGGGCTCATCAGCCAGATGGGTTTCATGTCCCGCACCACGCGGCCGCTGTCGGCGCTCGCCAGTTCGCGGATCGCCTTGTAGCGCATGGACTTGCCGAACTCGTGTTCGAGGTCGCGCCGTCCCGCGCTGTAGACCTTCTTGAAGGCCTTGCCGTCGGCATCCAGCTGGGAGGCCGCGAGGCTCGAGCGCCGGACGTTGTCACGGAAGCGGCGGCGCACCGCGGCGCGGGCCACCTGGGCGTTGACGTCGAAGAGGCGCCGCTCGGCGCCCAGCAGCCGGTCCACGTGCGAGGCGAGCTGCGTGCCGTCGAAGCGGGGCAGCCAGCGTTCGGTGCGGTACAGGCGCTCCAGCGCCTCGCGCGTGACCGCGTGCTCCAGCACGGCGGCGGACGCGGGCAGCGTGCGCACGAGCGCCACGACGGCCGGGTCGGCCCCGGAGAGTTCCTGCAGCAGCGGCAGCACGTCGGGCAAGGCATCCGCGTGTTCGCGCAGGTCGCGCACGCACTCGCCGAGCCCGGCCAGCGGCTGGCCTGCGGCGTCGTTCAGCAGCACGGCGAGCGTGGTGGCGAGGGTGTCGACCTCCGCCCCCAGCGCGCAGAGCCCCTGCACGGCCTGCCGGCCCGACTCGCCGGCCAGCAGCCGGCGGTGGAACGCAGCCACGAACGGCTGCCGCACGGCGGCCTCGCGCAGCGTCGACAGCGTCGCCGCGAGCGCGTCCGGATCGGTGGCGCCATAGGTGGTGGCGAAATGCCGCACCGCGTCGTCCAATGCGGCGCGGGCGTCGTGTTCGGCCTGCAGGTCGGTCAGCACGCGCACGAGCGTGGGCCGCACCGCCTGCCGGGTGAAGTCGAAGCGTCGCCGGACCTCCTTCGACAGGCGCCACCAGGCCGGAGACAGCCAGCGCAGGAACGACGGCTCCTGCGCGCGGGCCCGGTCGAGCGCGGCGCGGGTGTCCGCGGGCGACAGCTTGTCCGACCAGGGTGCCGTGGGCTCCGCGGCCACGTCCCGCAGGCGAGCGAGTTCCACGAGGGCGGCGCGGTCCGCGTCCAGCTGCCGGCTGACGTCGCTGGCCGCGTCCAGCAGCCCGAGCTGCCCGCGGGTCGCCGCCTCGGCGAGCAGGCGGGCCTGCGCCACGAGCTCCACGAGGTCGCCGAAGGCCAGCGGCCCGGCGTCGGGCCACAGGCTCGCCAGCACCTCGTCGCAGCGGTCCAGCGCCGCTTCGGCGGCATCCGTCAGGGCCGTCAGGCGTGCCACCGGGCGTTCGTCGCGGACCACCGCGTCGCCCAGGTGCGAGAACGGGTGCGACGCGAACGACGAGGCCCCGAACACCTCGCCCATCACCCGCTGCAGCCGCTCGACGAGCGCGGCGTGGCGCTGCCATGCGGCATGCGTGGGCAGGGCCTCGCGCTGCGCGGTGGACAGCGGCACGGCGTGGTCGCGCAGCACGACGAGGCGGCGCACCAGCTGCTGCACCGGCGTGCCCGCGTGTTCGGGCTGGCCCTGCATCGCCGCGTCGAAGCGCTGCAGCGCGGCGAGGTCCTGGTTCATGCCGTCCAGCAGCGCCTGGCGCGTGCGCTGCGCCTCGTCGAGGCCGTCCTCCGAAGACATCCAGCCTTCGTAGGTCTGCTTCAGGTTCATCACGAAGGCCTTCTTGTCGGCCTGCGAGTCGTGGATCATGCAGCAGAGTTCATCGAGGCCCTGCTGGCGCAGGCGGTGGAACACCACGTCGATGGCGGCCCGCTTCTCGCACACGAACAGCACCCGCCGGCCGCGCCCGACGTGGTCGGCGATCAGGTTCGTGATGGTCTGCGACTTGCCGGTGCCCGGCGGCCCCTGGATGATGTAGCTGGTGCCGGTGCGCGCGAGCGCCACCGCCGCCGTCTGCGTGGCGTCGGCCGGCACCACGGCCCACTGCTCGGCCAGCGGCAGGGCCGGCGGGGCCTCGGTGTCGAGCGCCCGCGGCTGCAGCGAGAACACGCGGTCGAAGGCCGGGTTCTCGAGGTCGGCATCGATCAGCGCGTTGTAGTCGCGCACGAGCGACATCTTGCGGTAGTTGAGGTTGCCGAGCGTGACCGACGTGAGGTCCACGTCCCACAGGTACGGATGGCCTTCGGCCTCGTGCAGCGCGAACGTGGTGGCCTCGGCCACCGCCCCCGATGCCATCTGCGGATGCCGCACGCCCGCCGGCGCCCCCACCGCGTCGCGCAGCGGCAGCGGCGACACGCGCACGCGCTCGTGGAAGAGTTTCAGCCCGAGCGGGCGGAAGTCGTCGGCGGCGTAGCTGTAGTCGGTCTCGACCACGGCCTTCACCGGCGCCCCGCGCGCGCGTTCGCGGCGACGGAACTGCTCGAGGCGCTGCTTCGCCCGCTGGTGCACGAGTTCGATCTCGGGGTCGGCCAGCAGCCGCAGGGTCACGCCCGGTTCGGTGGCGGCGATGCGCGCCTGCAGGTCCGCGTGGAACGCCGCCACGGTCGTCACCTTCAGGTCGATCGACTCCGGCATCTCGATGCCGTAGAGGTGGCGCAGCTGCTGGCGCAACACCGGGTTGACCTCGGCGACGGTGGACTCGGCCTCGAGGGTGTACTGGTCGCGCACGCCCTTGCGGCGCACGAGGTCGACCGGCAGCAGCAGCAACGGCGAGGTGACCCGCTCCTCCTTGTGCTCCTTCAGGTTGTGCCAGCGCAGGAAGGCGATCACCAGCGACAGCTGCGAGAAGCCGTACTCGGCACGGTCGCGCCGGGCCTCCTGCAGGATGCGGTCGAGCGCACCGGCGAGGTAGGGCTGGTCCTCGAAACGCAGCCATCGCGACAGCGGCACCCGCTCGTTCGACAGCACCTCGTCGGCAAAGCCACCACCCCACACGCACAGCTGTTCGCGCCGGATGCTCTTGACGTCGATCACGAGCGGCACGCTCGCGACCGTCAGGTTCACGGTGGACTGCGTCGGGCGGAAGTGGAGCAGGCGGTTGCGCCGGGACAGGTCGAACAGCCGGTCCCGAAGGTGGACCTGCATCGCGCGGCGGCGGCGGTCGCCCGGTTGCGCCGTGTCAGCGGCCACGAGGTCGAGGGCCAGGTCCTGCGGCTGGTCGCGGTACGAGTCGAGCCGGCGGATCAGCGACGGCAGGTCCTGGGCGCGCCGGTGCCGGTCGAGTTCGGTGGCCTCGGTGATCACGCCGGCGACCACCGGGTGAAGGCGTTCGTTGAGGCGGAACAGGTTGCCGCGGTGGGTGGCGAACAGCCGCAGGTCCTCCTCGGTGGTGAAGTCGAGCCCCAGCGCCAGGCTCGCCATCACCTGGCCGAGGCACAGGATGTCGCTCGTGGCGTCGTGGTGGCCCACGCGCTGCTCCCACGCGCGGTAGTCCGGCACGTAGGCCGCCCGCGCGAGCGGTCCGTCGCCCATGTCGACGTCGAGCCGCTGGACGTCCAGGCCCGCCTCCCCGTCGTGGGTCACCTGCGTTTCACCGACCACCCGCAGCACGGAGCCGGGGGGCGCCTGCAGCCGCGCGATGGCCTCCGCGTCCGAGACCGGTGCCTGGCCGCCGGGCACGGCCAGCGCGAGGGCGCCGTCCTCGGTCACCCGGCAGGCCGATGCGCCTCCGAGGGACGCGACGAGGCCCTGCTCGTGCAGCGCGGCCACCTCGCGCAGCAGCGGCAGCACGACGGCGAGGACGTCGTCGTTCTGCAGGCCGCCGTGGCGGTCCGCGCGGTCGATGAGTTGCAGCAGCGGTGCGAGCTCAGCCATGGGCGGCCTCCGCCTCGGCCAGCACCCGGGCCGCGTCCTGGCGAAGCTTCGCCAGGCGGCGCTTCGGCACCCGCAGGTCCTTCGACACGTCCCGTTCGAACGTCTCGGCCACGCCGAGCCGCTGGGCGAGGTCGAACGCGGCCGCGAGCGGCACGTCGTCGAGCCCGCGGTCGGCCACCGAGAAGTCCATCAGCACGGCGCTCACGTAGGCATGCACGCCGGGCGCGGTGGCCAGATCGGTGGCGAGCGGCGCGTCGTCGGTGTCCGCCGGAGCGAAGTCGGGGAAGAACTGCCGCGCGTGGGCGAGCAGGCCCTCCGAGCGCAGGCAGCGCGGCTTCAGCAACTGCCCGACCACCCGTTGGGTGAGGTGCGTGAGGCGTTGCTGACCCACCAGGTCCAGCGTGGCCATCGCGAGCGGCCCCTGCAGCACGCCGGCCGTCCAGGCATCGGCCTCCGGGTCGCGTTCGCACCACAGGCGCAACGCCCTCGCCCGCACGAACTCCTCCGGGTGCGTGATCGCACCCGACACCGTGGCACCCGGGCCGCACACCTCGTCCGCCTGGCGCAGGTAGCTCGCCGCGCTCACGCCCGACAGCCCCGTCTGCACCTTCACGAGCGCCGCCACGGCCGCCGACAGGTCGCCGCATGCGACGGCCCCGCCCCGGTCCGCGAACAGCTCGGTGTACAGCGCGTACCGCCGGGCGGTCTGGCGGTGGCTGTCGCCGGCGCGCGGGTCGTTGACCGTGGCCGTCAGGATGCGGTCGGCCGCGTGGTAGATCCCGCCGTCGCGCGACCAGAGCAGGTGGTGCGCCAGTTCATGGCCCAGCAGCGCCTGGAGTTCCGGCCCCTTCAGCCGTTCGAGCACCGGCCCCTGGAGCACCACGTGCGCCTCGCCGGGCAGGTAGTACAGCGCGGCGTTCATGCGTCCGTCGCCGGCCTGGTAGAGGGTGACGGGCACGTCGAGCCCGAGCGCCGCGGCGGCCGCCGCGCACAGCGCATGGAGTTCCTGATGGGCCTCGGCGTCGAGGCGGTAGGTTTCCTTCAGCAGCGACGCACGCACCTCCGCCGCATGTTCTTCGCGCGCCTGGGCCGAACAGGCCCACCGCCACACGTCGGGCTCCTCGGTCCGCAGGTACCGCACCACCTGGTCGTGGTACGGCAGGGGCATCAGCTCGGGCAAACCGGAGGAAGTTTCGTCGGACATCGAGGGCGGCGGCGACATGGGATGCCGGGCATCCTACCCGCAGGCTCGGTGCCGGTCATCGCTCCCACGGGGGAGGGTCGCCGAGGCGCTCGGCCACGAAGTCGACGAACGCCCTCACCCGCGGCGGCACGTGGCGCCGCTGCGGCATCACCGCATGGATGGCCGTGGGCGGGGCCTCGTACTTGTCCAGCACGGTCACGAGCCGGCCGGCGCGCAGGTCGGGCCAGACGTGCCACGTGGAGTGCATCGCGAAACCGAGGCCCTGCACTGCCGCGTCGCGCTGGGTCTCGCCCTGCGTGCTTTCCAGGCGCCCGCCGACCCGCACCGCGATCTCCTCGCCACGGCGTCCGCGGAAGTGCCACACGTCGCGGCGGCCGGTGTCGCCCACCATCACGATGCACTCGTGCTGCGCGAGGTCGGCCGGTGTCTTCGGCGTGCCGTGGCGGGCCAGGTGCTCGGGCGAGGCCACCACCACGCGGCGGTTCGTCGCGAGCCGGCGGGCCACCAGCGAGGAGTCGTCGAGTGCGCCGATGCGGATCGCGAGGTCGAAGCCCTTCGCCACCAGGTCGACGTGGCGGTCGTCGAAGTCCATCTGCAGCCTCACGCGTGGGTGGCGTTCGAGGAACTCGGGCAGCAGCGGCGAGAGGTACATGCGCCCGAAGGTCGACGACGTGGTGACCCGCAGCGTGCCGGCCACGCCGTTGCCCGCCGCACGCAGGTCGTTCGTCAGCGCGTCGAGTTCCTCCACCAGCGGACGGCCCTGCTCCGCGAGGCGCGTGCCTTCGGGCGTGACGTGCAATTGCCGCGTGGTGCGCTGGAACAGCCGCACGCCGAGGTGGGCCTCCAGGCGCTTGAGCCGCTGGCTGGCCACGGCCACGGACAGGTCGAGGCTGCGCGCGGCGGCGCTGATGGAACCGTGGTCGAGCACGCGCAGGAACAGGGCGATGTCGCCGGTGCTGTCGGGCATTTTCAAGATTCCACTGAAACTGAATCTCGATTGTGGTGGTTTTTCAGAAGAGTCGCCATCGCTACGCTTCCGACCATTCCACAGGAGTTCCCATGTCCACCCCCGCCACCCCGCGACAGCCGCTGGCCCTCTACGCCCTGACCGCCGGCGCCTTCGGCATCGGCACCACCGAGTTCGTCATCATGGGCCTGCTGCTGCAGGTCGCCGCCGACCTGCACGTGACCATCGCGTCGGCCGGCCTGCTGATCTCCGGCTACGCGCTGGGCGTGTTCGCGGGCGCGCCGCTGCTCACCGCGGCCACCGGCCGCCTGCCGCGCAAGACGGCGCTGCTGATGCTGATGCTCGTGTTCACCGCCGGCAACCTCGCCTGCGCCCTCGCCCCCGGCTACGGCTGGCTGATGGCCGCCCGCGTGCTCACGTCGCTGGCCCACGGCACCTTCTTCGGCATCGGCTCGGTCGTCGCGACGAACCTCGTCCCGGCCGACCGCAAGGCCTCGGCGATCTCGCTGATGTTCACGGGCCTGACCGTCGCCACGCTGCTGGGCGTGCCGGCCGGCGCGTGGCTGGGCCTGCACTTCGGCTGGCGCGCGACCTTCTGGGCGGTGGCCGCCATCGGCGTGATCGCCACCGTGGTGGTGTGGCGCTGGGTGCCGAAGGACGCTGGCCACGACGAGGCGCCCGCCTCGTTCCGCGGCGAACTCGCCGTGCTGAAGAAGCCCCAGGTGCTGCTGGCCCTGCTGGCCACCGTGTTCGGCTTCGGCGGCGTGTTCACGGTCTACACGTTCATCCAGCCCATCCTCACGCGCATCACCGGGTTTTCGGAGGGGGCCGTGTCACCGATCCTGCTCGTGTTCGGCGCCGGCATGATCCTCGGCAACCTCGTGGGCGGCCGCCTCGCCGACCGCCGCCTGCTGCCCGCCACGTTCGGCACGCTCGTGGCCCTGGCCGTGGTGCTGGGCGCGATGACCTTCGTGCTGGAGAGCCCGGTGGGTGCCGTGCTGTTCACCGGTCTGATGGGCTTCGCCGCGTTCGCCACCGTGTCGCCGCTGCAGATGCGCGTGCTGGAGAAGGCCGAGGGCCAGGGCAAGAACCTCGCATCGAGCCTGAACATCGCCGCATTCAACCTCGGCAACGCGGTGGGCGCGTGGCTCGGCGGCGCGGTGATCGACCACGGCCCGGGCCTCGGCGCGGTCACGTGGGCCGGGGCCGCGATGACCGTGCTGAGCCTCGTGGTCGTCGCCGCGAGCGTTCGGCTGGAACGGCGCGCGGCACCCGCCACGCGCCGCCCGGCCTACTTGTAGAGCACCGACGGCAGCCAGAGCCCGATGGCCGGGAACTGGTACAGCAGGAAGATCGCCAGGACCTGGATCGCCATGAACGGCAGCATGCCCGCGAAGATCTGGTTCAGCGTCACGTGTTTCGGCGCCACGCCCTTCAGGTAGAACGCGGCCATCGCCACCGGCGGCGAGAGGAACGCCGTCTGCAGGTTCAGCGCGACGAGCAGGCCGAAGAACAGCGGGTCCACGCCGAAGTTGTCGAGCAGCGGCACGAAGATGGGCATGAAGATCACGATGATCTCGGTCCATTCGAGCGGCCAGCCGAGCACGAAGATGATGACCTGCGACAGCACGAGGAACTCGGTCTTCGTGAGGTTCATGCCCAGCACCCACTGCTCCACCAGCTCCTGGCCGCCCAACAGCGCGAAGGCCGCCGAGAAGATCGACGAGCCCACGAACAGCCAGCACACCATCGCCGAGGTCTTCGCGGTCAGGTACACCGATTCCTGCAGCCGCGCGAACGTGAGCTGGCGGTAGGCGAGCGCGAGCAGCAGGCCGCCGGTGGCGCCCACCGCCGCCGCTTCGGTCGGCGTGGCCAGGCCGTACACGATGGACCCGAGCACCGCGAGGATCAGGATCAGCAGCGGGAAGAACGAGGTCAGCAGCATCTTGAAGACCTCGAGCCGCTTGAAGTTCAGCACCATGAAGTACGCGAACAGCGCGATGGCCGCGACCGCGAGCGACAGCCAGTAGGTGCCCGATGGCGCGTTGCCGGCGGGGGCCGGGGTGGCGGCTCCGGCCACCGGCGCGGCGGACGCCGGGGCGGCGGCGGGCTCGGGCGCCGGCTCGGCAGCGGGCTCGCTCGCGCCAGGCGGTTCGGCCAGCGCGCCCTCCTCCGGCGGCGGCTCGGCCAGGCCATCCGTCGGGGGCTCGTCGAGTCCGCCCGCTTCGGACGCCTCCGCGGGCACACCGCCGACTTCGCCGAACGCGGCCGGCCCCGGCTCGGTGTCCACCGCCTTCACCGCGGTGCTGATCTCGTACGACAGCAGGGCCACCCCCACCGCCAGCACGAGAGGCAGCAAGGCCACGCCGAGCTGGCCCAGCACCCACCGGCGCGGCACGCCGTTCGACTCGCCGCCGCGCCACAGCGCGAACAGACCCGGCACCGCCCGTGCATCGCCGTCGACGTCCGCCTTCACGAGCGGCGCCGGCAGCGGCACGTACCGTTCCTCGGCCGTCAGCGGCGGCGCCAGGTTCGGCTTGAGCTTCGCCAGGATGACGACGTACGCGATGTACAGCCCGGCCAGCATGATGCCGGGGAAGAACGCCCCCGCGTACAGCTGCACCACGGACACGCCCGCCGTCGCCCCGTACACGATCAGCAGCACCGACGGAGGGATCAGGATGCCCAGGCACCCGCCCGCCGTGATGGCGCCGGCCGACACCTGCACGCTGTAGCCCGCGCGCAGCATGGGCGGCAGCGCGAGCAGCCCCATCAGCGTGACCACCGCGCCCACGATGCCGGTGGCCGTGGCGAACACGGCGCAGGTCACGAGCGTGGCCACCGCGAGCGACCCCGGCACCCGCGCGAGCGCGAGGTGCAGGCTGCGGAAGAGCTTCTCGATCAGGTTGGCCCGCTCGACCAGGTAGCCCATGAACACGAACAGCGGGATCGAGATGAGCACGTCGTTGGCCATCACCTTGTAGGCGGCCTGCACCATCAGGTCGAGTGTCTTCGCGCTGTCGCGCTCGTACGCGAGCCACGTGAACAGCATGCCCATGCCCATCAGCGTGAACGCGGTGGGGAAGCCGAGCATGATGGCGACGACCACCAGCGACAGCATCAGCAGGCCGAAGTGCCCGTGCGTGATGACCGGGGCGCGCCACAGCATGAAGATCGCCGCGGCGATCAGGATCGCCATCAGCACGAAGCCGAACCACAGTTCCTTGCGGACCTTGATCATGGGTGGTCCTTCTTCACGACGAACTTGTCGAGCGCCTCGATGTCGTCGTCGCGCACGTTGACCATCTCCTTGAGCTTGTCGACGTCGACCTCCTCCACGTCGTCTTCGCGGCGCGGCCACGCGCCTTCGCGCAGGCAGATCACGCAGCGCGCGATCTCGACGAGGCCCTGCAGCAGCAGCACCGCCCCGGCGAGCGGGATCACGTACTTGAACGGGTAGAGCGGCAGCGGTTCCGCGGAGAAGGTCTGCTCGCGGATGGCGAGCGACTCGTTCGCGTAGGTCCACCCGGCCCAGGTGAGCGCCACGATGCCTGGCAGGAAGAACACGATGTAGAGCACGAGGTCCACGGTGGCCTGCGTGCGCGGCTGGAAGAAGCCGTACAGCACGTCTCCCCGCACGTGCCCGTTCTTGCTCAGCGTGTACGCGCCGGCCGTCATGAACAGCGTGCCGTACAGCATGATCTGCGCGTCGAGCACCCACGCATGGGGCTTGTTGAGCGCGTAGCGCGAGAACACCTCCCAGGTGATCAGCGCCGTGAGCGCGACCACCAGCCACGCGAACAGCTTGCCGATGAAGGTCGACAGGCGGTCCACGCCCCACAGCCAATTCTGCATGCAGCGGCTCCTCGTTCAGGGACAAAGGGGGGCGCGGCCGCCGCGCCCCCGGCCTCGATCACGCCTTCTTCGCGGGGGCCTGGCGGCCGAAGTAGTGGTTGTAGGCCATCTTGAAGTCGACCGAATAGTCGTTCTGCCACTTCACCGCACGCGCCGCGAAGGCGCGCTGCGACTCGAGCACCTTCTTGAAGAGCGGGTTCTCCTCGGCCTTCTTCGCGATGGTCTTGTCCCATGCGGCGAGCTGGGCGCGCAGCACGGCGTCGGGCGTCTTGTAGAACTTGATGCCCTGCTGCTGCAGCGCCTGGTAGTCCTGCGAGTTGCGTTCGATGGCCTTCCAGCTCATGTCCGCCGAGGCCGCCTGCACGGCGTAGTCGATGATGGACTTGAGCTCGGCCGGCAGGCTCTGCAGCTTCGTGCGGTTGAACAGGATCTCGAACTGCTCGCCCGACTGGTGGAAGCTCTGCAGCATGCAGTTCTTCGCGACGTCGGGGAAGCCGAGCACGCGGTCGCTCGATGCGTTGTTGAACTCGGCCGCGTCGATCAGGCCGCGGTCGAGCGCCGGCACGATCTCGCCGCCCGGCAGCGGGTTCACGGCCGCGCCCATCTCGGTGAACACGTCCACCGCGAGGCCCACGGTGCGGAACTTCAGGCCCTTCATGTCCTCGGCCTTGGCCACCGGCTTCTTGAACCAGCCGAGCGGCTGCGTGGGCATCGGCCCGTAGAGGTACGACACCACGTCGAGGTTCAGGCTCTTGTAGACCTCCTCGACGAGGGCCTTGCCGCCCCCGTAGTTGTGCCACGCGAGCACCATGTTCGCGTCCATGCCGAAGCCGGGGCCCGAGCCCCACAGCGCGAGCGCGGAGTTCTTGCCGTACCAGTAGGCGATCACGCCGTGGCCGCCGTCGAGGGTGCCCTTGCTGACGGCGTCGAGCAGCTGGAACGCCGGCACCACGGAGCCGGCCGGCAGCACCTCGATCTTGAGGCGGCCGCTGGCCATGTCGTTCACCTTCTTCGCGAAGTCGAGGGCGTACTCGTGGAAGATGTCCTTCGCGGGCCAGGTGCTCTGGAACTTGAGGGTGGTCGTCGTCTGCGCGGTGGCGATCATCGGGGCCGCGAGGGCACCGGCCGTGCCGGCGGCCGCGGCCGTCTTCTTCAGGAACCGGCGACGAGGGGCGGAGGTTTTCTCGGTCATCGTGAACTCCTTGGAGGAATCGGATCAGGCCAACAGCACATCCCCGCGACGGCGAACGTGAGCGGTCCGGACACCGAATGTCCTCCTCCCCACCCCGAACTTTCAACTAGGTCCAACCCGTCCGCAATAACACGTACAGGGTTCGACTCTAGGAACTTCTGGCGGCCCAGGCACGCTGTTCCGCATCGAGGCGCTCGAGCAGTTGCTCGTGCGAAGGATGTCCACCGTCGAGCAGCGCCAGCATGTGCAGCGTGGCCTCGAGCGTCGACCGCTGTTCGGGCGAATGGGCGCGCCGCGAGGCGTAGCGCGAGGCCGGGGCCGCGTTCAACGCGATGCGCGGCAAGGCCTGCAGCCGCGGATTCGCATGGAGCATCCGGCGGCTCTTGCGCCACGTGGCGTCGAGCACCACGAGGCGTCCGGGGCGTGTCGGCATGGTCGCGCCGGACGCGCCGGGGTACAGCAGGACCGCGTCATCGCCCAGCCACGCCTGCAGGGCGGCGTCGTCGAATGCCTCGCCGACTTCGAGCCGGCTGTCACGCAGGCTCAGGTGCAGCAGGCGGCCCGTCCCCTTCGCGTGATCGACCTCCAGCGGGTGCTGCAGGATCAGCACGGGCGTGGTGTGTGCCACCGGCACCACGCGCGCGCAGAGGCACGTGGCCGGCGGGCGGCGGCAGGCCTCGCAACGGGGGCGGACGGCGGGGTGTTGTTCTTCTTCCATGCCCGACCATTGTCCGCCCCGTGCGCCGGCCTCCGCCGCAGCTCCTCCTCACGAGATCTTGAATGCGCCGACGGCCATCGCCAAGCGGCCGGCCTGGTCCTTCAGGCTTTCGGCCGCCGCGGCCGACTGCTCGACGAGCGCGGCATTCTGCTGCGTCATGTGGTCGAGTTCGGTGACGGCTGTGTTGATCTGGCCAAGTCCGGTGCTCTGTTCGCCGGTGGCGACGGTGATCTCCTGGATGATGTCGCTCACGCGTTGCACCGACATGACGATCTCGCCCATCGTCGACCCCGCGTCCTTCACGAGGCGCGCGCCCGATTCCACCTTCTCGACCGAGGCCCCGATCAGCGACTTGATCTCCTTGGCCGCCTGCGCGCTGCGCTGCGCGAGGCTGCGCACCTCGGCGGCCACCACCGCGAAACCGCGCCCCTGCTCGCCTGCGCGGGCCGCTTCCACGGCGGCATTGAGCGCGAGGATGTTGGTCTGGAACGCGATGCCGTCGATCACGCCGATGATGTCGGAGATCTTGCGCGAGCTGGCGTTGATGTCGTCCATCGTGCTCACCACGCGGGCCACCACCTCTCCGCCCTTGGCCGCGACGCCCGTGGCCGACGAGGCGAGCTGGTTGGCCATGCGGGCCGACTCGGCCGACTGCCGCACCGTGCCCGTCAGCTGCTCCATCGAGGCCGCGGTCTGCTGCAGGTTCGAGGCCGCCTGTTCGGTGCGGTGCGACATGTCGAGGTTGCCGGTGGCGATCTCGCCCGACGCGGTGGTGATGTTCTCGGTGGCGGCGCGCACCTGCGCCACCATGGTCTGCAGCGACTGCTGCATGTGCACGAGCGATTGCTGCAGCTCGCCGGCCTCGCCGCTTTCGGTGACCGACAGCGCCTCGGTGAGGTCGCCGCGGGCGATCGTGCCGGCCTGCGCCGACACCTCGCGCAGCGGCCTCAGGATCGAGCGGGCCAGCCAGCCGCACAGGCCGATGGCCGTGACGAGGCCGAAGGCCCCGGCGCCCGCGATCACCATCGTGAGCTGGCGGCTCGCCACCTCGGCCTCGTGGTACGTGTCGGCCGCGCCCTTGACCTGCGAGGCCAGCAGCGCGCCCAGTTCGGCACTCGCCAGGTCGAACGGGGGCGCGAGGTTCGCGCGGAACTCGGAGATCGCGGTCGCGCGGTCCCCCTCGTTCATCAGCTGCGCGACCCGGTCGCGCACCTTGCGGTACTCGGCCCAGGCGCCCTTGAACTTCTCGGCGTGGCCCTTGTCGTCCTCGCGGGTCAGTGCGGCGAACACCGGTTCGAGCGACTCGAACGCGGCCTTCTCGATGGCCGCGCCCCGGTCGATGTGCTCCTGCGCCTGGCGCGCGTACGACGTCTCCATCGCGAGCACGAGGCTCATGCGGCTGCGGTGCAGCTGGTCCAGCGCGGTGCCGAACGTGCCCATCGGCACGGCGTGGTTCTGGTAGACGTCGGACAGCTGCCGGGTCGCGACACGCATGCCCTGCCCGCCCGACAGCGTCAGCAGCAGGATCGTCACGACACTCAGCACCGCGAGCAGCGTGAGACGGGTGCTGATGCGCCAGCTGCCGAGGCGGCGGAAGGAGAAGGAGGAGTTTCGGGTCATCGGGGGGTACCTCTTGGTTGCGCTCTGTATCGATCATGTCGGCAGGCGGAACGCTGTACTCAAGCGACTACAGCCGATTACAAGATGGGGAGAAACCCGGGGATTCGGGGCGCGGAGGCCAACCGGTCCGGCGCCCTGGCCACCGGACGACGGGCCCCCAATGCACCGATCGGGGGAGGCCGGCGCTCCCATGCGTGGCACACGGCTTGCGTCCACGCGCTGCATGCAACCGAAAAAGGAACGCCCGTTGTCTTCGTCCTTCCATCCGTCGCGCCGCGAGGCGATGTGCCGCCTGGGCGCCCTGGGTGCCGCCGGCGCCCTGTCCCTGCCGACCCTGGCCTTCTCGCAGGGCAAGTACCCCGACCAGCCCGTCAAGCTGATCGTGGCACTGCCCGCCGGCGGCAGCGTCGACATGATCGCGCGCACCCTCGGCCAGAAGCTGGCCGCGGCCTGGGGCCAGCCGTGGATCGTGGACAACCGCGCGGGCGGGTCCGGGCAGATCGGCATGCCGGTGGTGGCCCGCGCCCCGGCCGACGGCTACACCCTGACCGTGTCGCCCGCGTCGTTCCTGACCACGAACAAGAGCGTCTTCAAGAAGCTGTCCTATGACCCGGAGACGGACTTCACGCCCGTGTCTCGCCTGGTGAACCAGCCGATGGTGCTGGTGGTGAAGGATCCGCAGAAGTACCCCAACGTGGCGGCCGTCATCGCCGCGGCCCGCGCTGCGCCTGGCGCCCTGACCTACGCCTCGTCGGGCGACGGCAGCCCGCAGCACCTCGCCGGCCTGCTCTTCGAGACCCGCACGAAGACCAAGCTGCTGCACGTGCCGTACCGCGGCGGCGCCCTCGCCATCAACGACACCATCGGCGGCCAGGTGGACCTGATGTTCGCCGTGATGCCCGAGGCGGTGGCCTACGTGAAGTCGGGCCGGCTGCAGGCCCTGGCCGTGATGAGCCCGACCCGCTCGCCGACGCTGCCGCAGGTGCCCACGATGGCCGAGGCCGGCCTCGCCGACGTCCACCTGTCCGCCTGGATGGCCCTGCTGGCCCCCGCGAAGACGCCCCGCCCGATCGTCGACCAGCTCCACCGCGCGGTGGCCACGGCCTTCGATGCCGAAACGCGCGCCAAGCTGGGCGAGACCGGCATCGAGGTGGCGACCAGCACCCCGGAGGAACTGCGCCAGCTGATCGAACACGACATCAAGCTGCACGCGGAACTGGTGAAAGCCGCGGGCCTCGTTCCTCAATGACGCGAGACGTCAGGCCGGCGTGGCATCCCGGCCCGGTGGATCGAACCCGGGGTCGATGAACAGCGACGGCGAGAAGTCGACGTCGCTCACCGGGTTGTGCCCCGACGCCCAGTCGAGGAGGTCCGACGCCGGCATCGGCCGGGCGAAGAGGTAGCCCTGGAGTTCGTCGCATTGGAGCGAGAGGAGGATGTCGCGCTGGCCTTCCGTCTCCACCCCCTCGGCGACGACCTTCAGGTCGAGCGCGTGGGCGAGCTTGATGACGGCGTCGACAATGGCGCGGGCATCCCGGCTCGTCTCCAGGTCCTGGATGAAGCTGCGGTCGATCTTGAGCTGCTGGGCCGGCAGCTTGCGCAGGTAGCTGAGGCTCGAGTAGCCGGTGCCGAAGTCGTCGATCGACAGGAACACGCCGATCCGGCGCAGGCCCTCAAAGGCGCGCTGGGTGACCTCGATGTCCTCCATCGCGATGCTCTCGGTGATCTCGCACAGCAGGCGCGAGGCCTCGATCTCGTGGCGCTCGAGCGCGGACTGCACGCGGTCGACCAGGTCCTCCTGGCGCAGCTGGTGCACCGAGAGGTTGATCGCGACCCGCATGCGCATGCCTTCCTCGTCCCACGCGCGCATCTGGCGGCAGGCCTCGTCGATGACCCAGTCGCCCAGCTCCTTGATGAGCCCGAACCGTTCGGCCATCGGGATGAAGACGTTCGGGGGAACGTTGCCGTGGTCCGGGTGGGTCCAGCGCATCAGCGCCTCGACACCGCGGATCTGCGAGCGCTCGCCGTCGAACTTGGGCTGGTAGTGCAGGCTCAGCTGGCCGCGGGCGCGGGCGTGGCGCAGGTCCGACTGCAGCGCGAGCTGGCGGGCCGCACCGGCGTTCATGTGCGATTCGAACAGCGCGTAGGTGTTGCCGCCGGCGCGTTTGGCGGCGTACATCGCGGCGTCCGCATGGGCCATCAGCTGCTTGGCCGCGCCATGGTCCGGGTGCACCGCGATGCCGACCGAGGCCGAGACCTGCAGCTGGCGTCCCTGGAAGCTGAACGGCAGGCCCAGCGCACCGACCACGCGGGTGGCGAGGGCCACGGCGTCGGCCACGTCGACCAGGTCTTCGGCCAGCAGCACGAACTCGTCGCCGCCGATGCGCGCGACGGTGTCGCACTCCCGCGCCGCGGCGGCCAGTCGCGCGGCGACCGACTTCAGCACCTCGTCGCCCGCGGCGTGGCCCAGCGAATCGTTGATCGGCTTGAAACCGTCGAGGTCGACGAACAGCACGGCCAGGCGGCGCACGACCCGCCCTTCCCCGCGCGACAGCGCGTGGGCGAGGCGGTCCTCGAACAGCAGGCGGTTGGGCAGGCCCGTGAGCGGGTCGAGGAAGGCGCGGCGCTGCAGCTCGTCGTTGGCGGTCTGCAGCTGGCTGTTGGCGGACTGCAGCGACTCGGCGAGCCGCGCGGTGCGGTCCTGCATGCGCGCGTCGAGCGTGGCGGTGAGCAAGGTGGTCAGCAGCAGCAGGGCCGACGCGAACATCACCATCGTGCCCAGCTGGTCGCCCCCCAGCTGGTCGGCGCTGATGCACACCGAGCCGTACGCGAAGTTCGCGGCGGCCATGCCGGTGTAGTGCATGCCGCTGATGGCCGCGCCCATCGCCGCGGCGGCGAGCAGCTTGTACGTGGTGCCGCGCCGGGTCGTGTTGCCGCGCAGCCAGAAGAAGATGAGCAAGGCCGCGGCGGAGGCGCCGACGGCGATGCCCGCCGAGGCGGCGACCAGGCCAAGGTCCCACTGGATGCCGGGGGCGATGTCGATCGCGGCCATGCCGGTGTAGTGCATCGCGCAGATGCCGGCGCCCATCGCCACGGCGCCACCCGCGACGCGGGCCGTCGTCACCTCGCCCTTCGCGGTGATGCCGAGGCCCAGGGCCGAGACGGCCACCGCGGCCACCCACGACATCAGGGTCATCGCGCCCGTGTAACCGAGCGCGATCGGCAGCGTGAACGCGAGCATGCCCACGAAGTGCATCGACCAGATGCCGGTGCCCATCGCCACCGACCCGCCGACCCACCACATCGCCGCCGCGCGGGCGCGGTTCGCCCGGATGCGCTGGACCAGGTCCAGTGCCACGTACGAAGCCAGGAACGCGATCAGGATCGAAGCCGCCACGACCCAGGAGTCGTAGCGCGGAATCAGGTACATCATGCAGGCGCAGGGAGCTGGAGCCGTCGGGCGACGGCACTCGTCCCCAACCTATCGGCAGGGGCGGGTTGATCCTGAGGGCTTCGGGCAGCCTGAACCCGGCCAGCCCGTGAGCGATGTCACGGAGTGCGCGGGTTGGGGCCGGTCTCGGCGGCCGGGATCCCCCACCGCGCGCGGGCTGTCTCCAGGCGCAGTACAGTTCAGGGTTCTCCCGAATGCCCGCTTCCGCGCACCATGCTGCTACGCCACTGGGTCCTGCTCATCTTCATCGCCTCGGCGCTCTACGCCCACCTGCGCGGCCGCGTGCGGTTCGAACTCAAGCGCTCGCTCGACTTCACGATCCTGCTCGCGCCCGTCAACGCGCTGATGTACCTGTTCTCGCGCACCCCGGCCACCCCCTACATCCGCACCGAAGACTTCTCCGAGCTGGACGTGCTGAAGGCCAACTGGCAGGTGATCCGCGACGAGGCGCTGCGCCTGAACGACGAAGGGTTCATCCGCGCGGCCGCCGGCTACAACGACATCGGCTTCAACTCGTTCTTCCGCACGGGCTGGAAACGGTTCTACCTGAGCTGGTACGGCAAGGACCTGGAGTCCGCGCAGCGGCTGTGCCCGCAGACGGTGGCGCTCCTGAAGTCGATCCCGACCATCAAGGCGGCGATGTTCGCGTCCCTGCCCCCCGGCTCGAAGCTCGTGCGCCACCGCGACCCGTATGCCGGCTCGCTGCGCTACCACCTGGGCCTCACCACGCCGAACGACCCCGGCTGCTACATCGAGGTCGACGGCGAGCGCTACCACTGGCGCGACGGCGAGGCGGTGATGTTCGACGAGACCTTCATCCACCACGCCGAGAACACCACCGACCACCAGCGCGTGATCCTGTTCTGCGACGTCGAGCGCCCGTTGTGGACCGGGCCGCTGCGCTGGTTCAACCGCTTCTTCGCGAAACACGTGATGGCGGCGGCCTCGAGCCAGAACACCGAGACCGAGGCCGTGGGCGGCATCAACAAGCTGTTCCACCACGTGTACCAGCTGCGCCTGAAGGCCAAGGCGCTGAAGGCCTCGCACCGCAACGTGTACTACGTGGGCAAGTGGGCCTTGATCGCCCTGCTGCTCTGGGCGCTCTTCTGGTGATCCTCCGCGGGTGCGCGCCGCTCAGTCGGCGCCGGCCGCCCGCCAGAACGCCTCGGCGGCCGGCAGTTCGGCCCCTGCGCGGCGGAACAGGCGGATCTCGATCTCGATGGACCAGGTGTCGCCCCCGGCCGGCACCAGGCGTGCCCCGCGAAGCTCGTCCTCGATCAGCGAGCGGGGCAGCCACGCCACCCCTCTCCCTTCGATCGCCATGCTCTTGAGCAACGTGGCCAGGTGCGCCGTGAAGACCGGCTCGGCGCGCAGGCGCTCCAGCGCGTCGCCCCGCACGGCCCGCACCACACGCCCGAGGCCCGACTCGGCGGTGTAGGCGAGCAGCGGCACCCGCTCGCCAGAGGGGGCGTCGAGGCTGAAGGCGGGTGAACCATCCGCACGGGGGGCACTCACCGGCAGCAGCGTGTCGGCGCCCACGCGCAGCGACCGGAACGCCGCAGGGTCGAGCCGCCCCGGCGCCTGAGGATGCGCGTGGCACAACAGGAACTGCACGCGGCCCTGCACCATCAACGCTTCACCGTGGGCCGCCACGTCCGACACCAGCTGGATGGGCCCGATGGGCGTGCGCGCCTCCAGCCGCCGAAGCCACGCGGGCAGGAACGTCAATGACAGCGCATGGGTGGCGGCGAAGCGCAGCGTGGCCGCGCTGGCGTCGGCGACGGCGCGGGCCTCGTCGGGCACACGCGCCACGCGGTTCAGGACCTCGTCGGCGACGCCCCGGAACCAGTCCCCGGTTTCGGTGAGCGTGACGGGGTGGGTGCTGCGATCGAAGAGCGGCACATGGAGCCATTCCTCGAGGGCGCGGATGCGCCGGCTGAACGCGGGCTGCGTCATGTGGCGCAACTCCGCCGCGCGCGAGAAGTTGCCGCTCTGTGCCAAGGCCTGGAAGTCCTCCAGCCAGGAGAGGTTCATCGTCATCTCGGGGGGCGGTGCTTTGAAGGCATGGAAGGAGAAGATAGCAGCATTGGACCGCGCGGCGACCGGGGCAGATCATCCGTGAACTGCACCCCAGGAGAGCCCCGATGCCCACGATCTCGAACTACCGCGGAATCATCCCCGCCATCGCCTGCCCGTTCACGGACGACCTCCGCATCGACGAGCCTGCGTTGCGCAAACTCGCCGTGTGGCTCTCCGAGCAGCCCGGCGTGGTCGCCGTGATGACCAACGGCCACACGGGTGAAGTCTTCTCGCTGACCCCGAAGGAACGCGCCCAGGTCACGAAGGTGGTGGCCTCGGCGCTGAAGGGCCGCATCCCGGTGATCTCCTCCATCGTGTGCGAAGGCCTCGCCGACGCCCGCGAACAGGCCATGATGGCCCGCGAGGCCGGCGCGTCGGGCCTCGACGTGATGCCCCCTCACCACTGGCTGCGCTTCGGCTTCCGCCCCGGCCACGTGACCGAGTACTTCGAGGCCATCGCCTCCGCGGGCCTCGACCTGATCGCCCACGTGTATCCGGCCTGGACTCGCGCCTCGTACTCGTCCGCGACGATGGCCGAGCTGGCGCGGCTGCCGGCCGTGCAGGCCTTCAAGGTGGGCCAGCGCGACATGAACAAGTACGCCGCCGACATCGCCGCGGTGCGGGCGGCCGACCCCTCGAAGGCGATCCTGACCTGCCACGACGAGTACCTGCTCGCGTCGATGGTGCAGGGCATCGACGGCGCGCTGGTGGGCTTCGCCACCTTCATCCCCGGCCTCATCCACGACCTGTGGGAAGCCGTCAAGGCCGGTGACCTGAAGAAGGCCATGGCCGCGCAGGCGCTGATCACGCCGCTCAAGGATGCGGTGTACGGCGGCGGCGAACCCACCGGCGAGGCCCATGCGCGCATGAAGGCCGGCATGTACCTGGCCGGGGTCATCGACCGTCCCACGGTGCGCCCGCCCACCGAGGCGCCGAACGACAAGGAGATGCAGGCCCTCCGCGACGCGCTCGAGAACGCACGCCTGCTCAAGCGCTGAACCGACGGGAGACCGCCATGCAACGCTCTCAGTTCCTCCGGGCCGCGGTCGCGGCCACCCTGTTCGCCGCGTCCGGCCTCGCGGCCGCCCAGCCGGCCTACCCGAACCGGCCGGTCAAGTTCATCATTCCCTTCCCTCCGGGCGGCACGCTCGACGTGGTGGGCCGCATGCTCGCGCAGAAGCTCGGCGAGCAGATGGGCCAGACCTTCATCGTCGAGAACAAGGCCGGTGGCAACGGCACGATCGGCTCGGACGCGGTGGCCAAGGCCCCGGCCGACGGCTACACGCTGCTGTTCAACGCCTCCACCTTCACCACCACGCCCATGACGATGAAGTCGTCGACGTACGACGTCCTCAAGGACTTCCAGCCGGTGGCCCTGGTCGCGAAGGCGCCCCTGGCGGTGGCCGTGAACAAGAACCTGCCCATCACCGACATCAAGGGCCTGATCGCCCACGCCAAGGCCCACCCCGGCAAGCTGAGCTTCGCCATCGGCTCCACCGGATCCGCCGGCAACCTCTCCACCGAACTGCTGCGGCGCGCGAGCGGCATCGAGTACATGATCGTTCCCTACAAGGGATCGTCGCCTGCGTACCAGGACCTGATCGGCGGACAGATCGACGGGTTCATCGACCCGATCCTCGGCTCGGCGGGTTACGCGAAGAGCGGCCTGCTGCGTGTCATCGCCGTCACCTCGAAGAACCGCGTGCCGATGATTCCCGACGTGCCCACCGTGGGCGAGGCCGTGCCCGGCTACGAGTTCTACAGCTGGTACGGGCTGTGGGGACCGGCCAAACTGCCGATGGCGGTGGCCCAGCGCCTCAACGCGGAGGTGAACAAGGCCCTCGCCGGCGACATGAACGACAAGCTCGCCCAGCAGGGCCTGCTGCTGACCCCCGGCTCCATCGACGACTTCGTCCGCTTCGAGCGCGAGGACATGGCGCGGTCGCAGAAGATCATCACCGAGGGGAACATCCGTGCCGAATGACCGCCACGCGCTCGTCACGGGCAGCAGCGCGGGCATCGGCCAGGCCATCGCCGAGCGGCTGCTGGCCGAAGGCTGGCGCGTGACCGGCGTCGACCGGGCCCCCGCGGCCGTCACCCATCCGTCCTTCACCGCCCTGCCGCTCGACCTGGCCGACGGTGACGCGGTCGAGGCGGCGGCGCGCCGTCTCGGCCCGGTGCAGGCGCTGGTGCATGCCGCCGGCGTGCTGCGCGTGGGGCCGCTCGGCGACTCCCCGGCGGCCGATGCCGAACTGATGTGGCGCCTGCACGTGGCGGCCGCGAGCCGGCTCGCCGAGGTGCTGGTGCCGGCCATGGTGGACGCCGGCCACGGGCGGGTCGTGCTGATCGGCAGCCGGGTCGCGCAGGGCAAGGCCGGGCGAAGCCAGTACGCCGCCACGAAGGCCGCGGTCATCGCGCTCGCGCGCAGCTGGGCGGCCGAGGTGGTGGCGAAGGGCGTGACGGTCAACGTCGTGTCGCCCGCCGCCACCCGCACCGCGATGCTCGACGACCCGGCACGCGCCCTCGCGAAACCCGTGGTGCCCCCCATCGGCCGCCTGATCCTGCCCGACGAGATCGCCTCGCTCGTGAGCTACCTGCTGTCGCCGGCCGCCGCCGCCATCACCGGCCAGGACCTCCAGATCTGCGGTGGTTCATCACTGAACCGCTGACCCCCGTTCCACTTTTCAACGAAAGCAGTCCCATGAAGATCGTCGAGATCCGCGAATCCACCCGCTTCATCAAGTCGAACATCCGCAACGCCTACATCGACTTCTCGAAGATGACCCTGAGCCTCGTCGCCGTGGTCACCGACGTGATCCGCGACGGCAAGCCCGTCATCGGCTACGGCTTCAACTCGAACGGCCGCTACGGCCAGGGCGCGCTGATGCGCGAGCGCTTCATCCCGCGCGTGCTGGAGGCCGAACCCGGCACGCTGCTCGACGACCGTGGCATCCTGTGCCCGCACAAGGTCTGGGCCACCATGATGACCAACGAGAAGCCGGGCGGCCACGGCGAGCGTTCCGTCGCCGTGGGCACCATCGACATGGCGCTGTGGGACGCCGTCGCGAAGATCGAGGGCAAGCCGCTGTACCAGCTGCTGGCCGACCGCTACGGCAACGGCCAGGCCAACCGCAAGGTGTTCGTCTACGCCGCCGGCGGGTACTACTGGCCGGGCCAGGGCCTCGACGGCCTCGAGCGCGAGATGCGCAGCTACCTCGACCGCGGCTACTCCGTCGTGAAGAAGAAGATCGGTGGCGCCTCGCTCGCGGAAGACTGCAAGCGCATCGAGGCCGTGCTCAAGCTGCTGCAGCCCGGACAGAAGCTCGCGGTGGACGCCAACGGCCGCTTCGACCTGAAGACCGCGGTGGCCTACGCGAAGGCGCTCTCCAGCTACGACCTCTTCTGGTACGAGGAAGCCGGCGACCCGCTCGACTACGCGCTGCAGGCCGAACTGGCGGACCACTACGCCGGCCCGATGGCCACCGGCGAGAACCTCTTCTCGATGCAGGACGCCCGCAACCTGATCCGCTACGGCGGCATGCGCCCCGACCGCGACTGGCTGCAGTTCGACTGCGCGCTGAGCTACGGCCTCGTCGAGTACCTGCGCACGCTCGACATGCTGAAGGAGCACGGCTGGTCGCCATCGCGCTGCATCCCGCACGGCGGACACCAGATGTCGCTCGCGATCGCCGCGGGCCTGGGCCTCGGCGGCAACGAGAGCTACCCGGACCTGTTTCAGCCCTATGGCGGGTTCCCGGATGGGGTGGCGGTGGACAACGGGTACGTCACGCTGCCCGAGCTGCCGGGGATCGGGTTCGAAGGCAAAGCCGATCTCCATGCGGAGATGCGCGCGCTGGCGTCCTGATGTTCCGACGGGGCGAATCCGTGCGCTAGAATGCGCCCGGTTCGCGGGTGTAGTTCAATGGTAGAACGGCAGCTTCCCAAGCTTCATACGAGGGTTCGATTCCCTTCACCCGCTCCAACGAATTCCTGGCTCTCGCCCTGGGAGCCGCGCCAGATCTGACGATGTGGCCTTTGCAGTGTGTTCCCGGCATGTGTCACTCGACCAATGACCCAGGAACCCAGGAACATGCTGCAACCTCTCGCTCCCCCGCCCTCCTCTCCCCGCCACGACCCGCTGCGGTTGACGCTGGGTCGCCCCATCGCCATCCGGGCAAGGCTCGTCCTTGCGCTGCGATCTGAGGGACGGCCATGGCGATCCGCAAACCCACGGGGATGCACCGATGCGAAGGCTCCGCCCGAATCGCCGGGCCCCTGAGTTCTAGAGTATGGTGTCGCGAGTGCCTGCGCCTGAAGGAGCCGCCCCGTGAATGCCCAAACCGCGAGCGTGCAAGAAGAATCCCGGAGAGTGCTCCTCCACGGAGTGCTCATTCCATTCGCGTGCGGAGCCATCACAACAGCGGCGCTCGCCGGGACGTTCGGCGTTCTCCTCAAGCTCCTTGCCCTCGGCATCTAGCCGACGTATTGGCCGCGCTGGCTCACTTCCTGATCTCCACGCATTCGGACCAAACCTGCGGGGTGTGATCCCTGGTGGGAAGGGATGCCTCGTGCACCACGGGCTTTCCCTTCGAGTCCGGTGAGCCGATGCGATACGGTGGTCGCCGCGGCTCCGGTGTGCGTCCGGCAATTCCGTCTGGACGACGGATCCGGCCGTCGCATGGTTTCCGTGTGCAGCCCGTGCGGGTGGGAGACCTGCTCATCGCCTCACTGGTGGTCTTTCACGACGAAATCATGGCGCGACCCGTCCGCCAGCTCGAGGACATGGAGCCGCTTGCCTTGCACCTTGAAATCCAGGGCGTTGAGCGATCGGATCCAAATCACGCGCCGTCCACCGGGAACCATGAGCACGTCGCCTTCACGGCGGTACGGCAGCTCGTCGGAGGCCAGAGGCGGCGCCGTGTACCGCCGCGACGTGCCGTCTGCCAGGGCGACCACGAGGTCCGGCACAGCACCGGCACCGACCTCCTCATAGGCCACGCGCCCCGCCTCCACGCCGACGAGTCTCGGGAACCGGCCCACCTCGATCACCATGCGGTTGTCGCAGCCCTCGACGCGGAGCAGTTGATCGCCCTGAAGGACATGGCTCGTCGTGGATCCGGCCACCGAGTAGAACCGCGGGGAGCTCGCGGTCGCGCGGCGCCGGGAGGGCGAGTCGTCGGGGCGTCCGGCCTCGGCGCCGTAGCGGATGACGCACGGGCGCGTGTAGGGCGGGTCGAAGCGCGCGGCGACCTCGTCCTTCGCGCATTTCAGCCAGACCACGCTGGGGTCCTGGAGGTCGAGCGTCAGCCTCTTCTCGACTTCGCACGGAACGACCTCCGCGCGCATCAGCAGGGGCCGCAGTTCCTCGGAGGACCACAGTCGGACAGGCCGCGCCGACACGGGCTCGATGACCCAGGGCTGGTAGAAGAGGTTCCGGTCGTCGAAGCGGGCGCTAGGGACCCGGCGAACTTCGCGAGCGGTGCCGTTGCCCCGCAGGTCGATGGCCACGACGTCCGCCCGTTCCTCGATGGCCGGCCCCGTTCGGGATTCGGGCAGCGGCAATTCCTGCGGACCGAAGGTGATCGAGTGCCGAAGGACGTACAGCGTGTCGCCCTCGACCACCCGCGTGTCGTAGCCGATTCCCGTGGCAGTCCGCGGCAGCAGAAGTGCGCAGCCACCGAGCGGCAGCAAGGCGACGAGGAGGGGCCGGAGAAGGAGGGCGAGGGAGCGAGTGATCGGAGGGCGCATCGGGATTGCGGTGGGATACGGGGTTGGCGTATGGGGCGAGGCTGTATGCGTCCGGCGATTGCGCCTTGACGCCGTGGGTCTGTCGCGCCGTGGCGTGCGGCCGAAGGCAGCAAAGCGCTTCGGCGAACAGGGGACCTTCTAGCCCGAAGGATACGGATCTCGGCCGAGGATTGGTGCCATCGAGCGCTGTCGGCCCGAGCAATCTGTGAGGAATAGCCTGCGCTCAACGTTGCCACCTCGTTGACGACCCGAGCGTCGCTCGCCCTTCGTTAGGGCGCATACGCGCCTTTGCCGCGCGTCGAAATAGACCCACCCAGGCAGACCGCCCTGTTGCCGCGGGGATCCGCTCCACCTTCCGGACCCTGTCGATTCACGCTGCGGCTGGCACCCTCAGTCGCGACGCGGCCGTCCCGGCTCACCCGGCCGAAGTGTGGGTCAGCGCCACCCCCTGGAGCGCCGCGCGCAACTGCATGGCGGACGCAGGCTTGTCGGCGCGCGCGTCGAACCACCGATCGTCCGCCGTGTCGGACTCGTGGGCCGCCGAGACCTTCACCAGGCGAGTGGCCTGGTTCGGCCCCTGCCCTTCGCGGATGCGTCGGGCCAGTTCGCTGCCCGAAAGGTCGGGCAGGTCGATGTCGAGCAGCACCGCCGTGAAGGGTCGTTCGTCCAGCAGGCGCAGCGCCTCGCCGGCGGTGCCGGCTTCGGTGGGCGTGTAGCCCAGGCCGCGCAGCACGTCGGCCATCGCGGCGCGGGCGTCGTGGGCGTCGTCGACCACCAGCACGGCCGGTGACACCGCCGCCGGGGACGGCGCGGCCTCGGGCGATGCGGCGGCGGCGGTCCCGAGCGGCAGCGTGACCGCGAAGCGGGTGCCGGTGCCCGGCGTGGATTCGACGAGGATCTCGCCGTTCAGCAGGTCGACCAGGCTGCGCACCACCGCGAGGCCGAGGCCGCTGCCGTCGGCCATGGACGCGGACGCGCTCGCCCGGTAGAACGGATCGAAGATGCGGGCCGACACGTCGGGGGCGATGCCGATGCCGGTGTCCCGCACCTCCAGGTCCAAGCGGCCGGCGTCCGCCGAGACCGTGGCCTGCACGGTGACCCCGCCCCGTTCGGTGTACTTGATCGCGTTGGAGACGAGGTTGTCGAGGATCTGGCGCACGCGGCGCGGGTCGGTGACGACGGCCTGCTTCAGGTCGGGTCCGGGTTCCCAGTGGATGTCGAGGTCCTTGCGGAGCACGGCCTCCTCGTGGTCGGCGATGACCTCCTCGACGAGGCGGTCGAGGCGGAAGCGGCGCGGGCTCACCGCGAGGCTGCCGGCGGACATCTTCGCGAAGTCGACCAGGTCGCTCAGCCGGGCGCGCAGCGCGCGCGTGCCCTCGCGCAACCGCAGGAACAGCGGTTCGCCGGCCTCGACGCGGCCGCGCGACTCGATGATGTCCATGCTGCTGATGATGGACTGCAGGGGCGTCAGCAGCTCGTGGCTCAGCATGCCGAGGAAGCGGCTCTTGTCGCGGCTGGCGGCCTGCGCGCGTTCGCCGGCGTCCACCGCCTCGCGGCGGGCGGCGTCGGCCTCGCGCCGCGTGGTGCGTTCGCGCAGCGCGGAGAGCACGCCGTACGTGGCGACCGCCGCGGTGAACGTGAAGAGCAGGCACATCACGTACGTGAGCGCGACTGTGCGCGACCGCAGGCGGATCATCGCGGCCTGCTGGGCGAGGCGGTCGGCGTCGTCGTTGACCCGCAGCGCGCGGCCCAGGCGGGCCAGGCGATCGGCGGCGTCGACCGCACCGAGCGCCGCGGCGGAGCCCGGCACCACACCGTCGCCGGGGAAGGCACGCAGCGCGGGCAGCGTGTCACGGTACGCGGCGCCGGCCGCGATGGCGGGCATGGCGGAGAGGCGCTGGTCGAGCCGGTCGACGTGCTGGCGGAAGACCGCGGCCTGCTGCGCGACGAGCGCGGACGACTCGGCCGTGGGCGGTTCGGTGCGCTGCAGCGCGCGGGACAGCACGAGCAGCGCGTCGGTGGTGGCCTCGTGTTCGGCCGCGAGGGCCTGCTGCCGCTCGAGCAGGCGCGACACCTCGCCGATCTCGCCGAGCAGGTCGCGGTGGAGGAACTGCGACAGGGTCAGCGACAAGGCCAGGGCCAGCGCGCCGGCCCACAGCGCGGCACCCAGGGGATGTTCGCGAAGGCGATCGCGCCAGGAGGTGTGCATGGCCGACATTCTGCGGCAGGTCCCGGCACGAACCCCGTGCATTTCGAGCGCGTTTCGAAGGGGGTGGAAACGGGGCACCGCGTACCGTGAGGGCTCCATCAGGAGACCGCCATGACCTCCCCCTCCCCTTGCTGCGATCCGGCCCCGCCGCCCCTCCCGCCCGAGGCCCTCGTGCCGTGGCCCTCGGCCGAAGTGCCCGCCCGCCCCCGGCCGGCGCCCCCGCCCGCGCGGGCGCCGGCGAAGGCCTTCCGCCGCGGCGTGGTCACGGTTGCCTGCGAACTGCGCACGCCGCGCGTGGTGCAGTTCTACCGGCGCGACTTCACCCCCATCAGCCACTGGCTCGACGGCCTCGACCGCGCGCGCGACTTCCGCCACGTCGACCCGCGCGCGGTGCACGAGGCCGAGCGCATCGTCACGGCGCACCTCGCCGCGGTGCAGGACGTCTTCGAGGGCGCGGTGCAACGGTCCGACGGGCTGATCGCGGCCCAGGGCCTCGCCGACGTGCCCATCCGCTACGCCGACCCGGTCACGGTGGCCGCCCCCATCGTGCACCCGGCCGCCCGCACCTACCTGCGCGTGCTGTCCACGGCCGACGACGCGTTCGCGAGCCTCGAGCGCGCCTGGCTGCTGGGCCTGGTCGACACGCGCGCGCGGCGCATCGAGGAAGCGCGCTTCCGCAAGGCGCTGCGCGGCATCAGCACGCGGGTGCGCGAGCAGTACAGCGCGATGGCGCGGGTGCTGCGCGAGGCCCGAGCCGCGGCCGCTCCCCCGGCCGAGCCCGATGCCGTGCCGGCCCCGCCCGACGACATGCCCTGGTGGCAGGACACGGCCCCGGCGGAGCACACCGCCGCCTCCTGATTTGCAGTGCCATTGCCATGGCTTGGTGGCCCGGTGCGCCGGGCCACCTCTTTTCTGCTTTCGACAGGAAGCCCTGCGATGCCTCACCCCGAACGCCCCGGTCGACCCGCCCAGGTGAGACAATGCCTGCCCCGCGCCCGGCCTTCGCCGGGCCGACCGCCCCTGCCGTTCCATGACCGACCCGCGCCACGCCCTTCCCCGCACCCCGTCCGACGAACACCCGCACCGCACCATCCGCAGCTTCGTCGTGCGTGCGGGCCGCATGGGCACGGGCCAGATGCGCGCGCTCGAGACGCTGGCGCCGAAGTTCGTGGTGCCCTATGCGGCCGCGCCGCTGGACACGCCGGCCCTGTTCGGCCGCACGGCCCCGGTGGTGTTCGAGATCGGCTTCGGCATGGGCGACGCCACGGCCACCATCGCGCAGACGCTGCCGGACACCGACTTCATCGGCGTCGAGGTCCACACGCCCGGCGTGGGGGCACTGCTCAAGCACATCGACGAACGGGGCGTCGGCAACATCCGCATCGTCCAGCACGATGCGGTGGAGGTGCTGGAGCACATGATCACGCCCGGCTCGCTCGCGGGCGTGCACATCTTCTTCCCCGACCCCTGGCACAAGAAGAAGCACAACAAGCGCCGCCTGATCCAGGGGCCGTTCGTGAACAAGCTCATCACCCGGCTCGCGCCGGGCGGCTACCTCCACTGCGCCACCGACTGGCAGCCGTACGCGGAGCAGATGCTGGAAGTGCTGTCGGCCGAACCGGGGCTGGTCAACACGGCCGAGGGCTATGCGCCGAAGCCGGACTACCGGCCGCTGACGAAGTTCGAGAACCGGGGCCTGAAGCTGGGCCACGGGGTGTGGGACCTCGTGTTCCGCAAGCGCTGAGACGGGCGCTCAGGGCGAGCGAGCGAAGCGAGCAACGCCCCGAAGCGAAAACGCGAAGGCGGAGAGGCAAGCGCAGCGAAGCCGACGCATCAAGCCACACGCGAGTCCGGGTCTCCCGGACGACCCGTGGCGCCCCCTGGGGGCAGGAGGCGCCAGCCGACTGGGGGGCCCAGTTCAAGCCGACCAGTTGACGGCACCGGTGTAGGCCGTGCCCAGCACGATCAACCCGAACACGATCCGGTACCACGCGAAGAGCGTGAAGTCGTGCGACGACACGTAGCGGATCAGCCAGCGGATGCAGATCAGCGCGCTGACGAACGCGAACGCGGTGCCGATCAGGAAGATGGGCACGTCGGACCATTGCAGCAGGTCCCGTGACTTCCACACCGAATAGGCGCCCGCGGCCGTGAGCGTGGGAATGCCCAGGAAGAAGCTGAACTCGGTGGCCGCCTTGCGCGAGAAGCCGAGCACCAGCGACCCGATGATGGTGGCGCCGGACCGGCTGGTTCCGGGAATCAGGGCGAGGCATTGCAGCAGGCCCACCTTCAGCGCGTCGAGCGGGGTCATGTCGTCCACGGTCTCGACCCGCGCCACACGCCCGCCTTCCAGGTCACGGTCGCCGTACAGGCGCTTGTGGCGACGCTCCACCCACAGGATGATGAAACCGCCCACGATGAAGGCCACCGCCACCGGCACCGGGTGGAAGAGGTGCGCCTTGATCGCCTTGTTGAAGAGGAAGCCGAAGATGGCCGCGGGAATGAAGGCCACGACCACGTTGAGCGCGAACCGCTGCGCCACGGGCTCGGTGCGGATGCCCGCGAAGGTGCTCATGAGGCGGGCACGGTACTCCCACACCACGGCGATCATCGCGCCGGTCTGGATGGCGATCTCGAACACCTTGATGGTGTCGCCGGTGAAATCGAGCAGTGACCCCGTGAGGATGAGGTGACCGGTGCTGGAGATGGGCAGAAATTCCGTCAGACCCTCGACGATCCCCATGATCGCCGCCTTGACCCACAAAACGATGTCCAAACCCAGCTCCTGTGCAAACTAATCGACGCTGGATGATACCGACGCGGGTGGCAGGTTCCGTGACGAGGCGATACTGCACGCCCGTTCACCGTTCTTTACCCGTCCGCCACGGCGCCGTCGCGGAAGACAGGCAGCCTTGACCCTCTCCTGCTCCGGACGCTACATTACTGACCGTTCAGTCAGTATGCCCATGCCCGCCAAACCCATGCCCTCCACGCCCGTCCGGCAACGCCGCAAGGAAGCGCGTCCCCAGGAACTCCTGGACGCGGCCCTCGCGCTGTTCGTCGAGAAGGGCTTCGCGGCCACGCGATCGGAGGAAGTGGCGCTGCGGGCCGGGGTGTCGAAGGGCACGCTCTATCTGTATTACCCGAGCAAGGAAGAACTGCTGAAGGCGGTGATCCGACAGAACCTGTCGAAGATCCTCGCCGACGGTGCGGGAATCGCCGACGGCTTCGAAGGCCCGACGTCGGAGCTGTTGGCGATCCTGCTGCGCACCTGGTGGGAACAGGTGGGCGAAACCCCGGCCGGGGGCATCCACAAGATCATCATGGCCGAGGCTCGCAATTTCCCGGAAATCGCGGAGTTCTACAACCAGGAGGTCATCGTGCCGGCCCACGACCTGATCTCGAAGATGGTGCAGCGTGGCGTGGACAGCGGCGAATTCCGCGCGGTTCCCGCCCACGAGGTCACCCACGTGCTGATCGCGCCCCTGATCTTCCTCGCCCTTCACAAGCATGCTTTCGGCCCCTGCCCCGTCGGCATGGACGAGATCGATGCCGGCCGGATGATCGAGACGCAGATCGACATCATGTTGCGCGGCCTGCTCCAGCGCGACGTCCCCCTTCGATCCGATCCCTCGAAAGCCTGACTGAATGAAACGCCGCATCAAGTGGTTGATCGCCATCGTGCTGATCCTCGTGCTGGGCCTGGCCGTGCTGCGCACGCTGCACGCCCGCAAGCTCGCCCGCCTCTCGGCGGCGGCCCCGGCCGCGTCGGCCGCGCTGGCGCTGGCCCGCAACGACGTGGTCACCGCCCGCACGCGCGACCTCACCCGCACGCTGAACCTGTCCGGTGGCCTGAAGGCCGTCAACACCGCCGTCGTGAAGGCCAAGATCGCGGCCGAACTCAAGTCCCTCACCGTGCGGGAAGGCGACACCGTCAAGGCCGGCCAGGTGATCGGCCAGATCGACACCACCGAGGCCGACCTGCGCGTGCAGCAGGCCGCGCAGACCGCCGAATCGTCGCGCGCGCAGCTGGGCATCGCCCAGCGGGCACTGGAGAACAACCGTGCGCTGGTCGCCCAGGGCTTCATCTCGGCCACTGGCCTCGAGACCTCGGTGTCGAACCACGCCGCGGCACAAGCCTCGTACGAGGCCGCGGTGGCCGCGGTGGGCCTCGCCCGCAAGTCGGTGGCCGACGCCCGCCTGATCGCCCCCATCTCCGGGCTGATCTCGCAGCGCCTGGTTCAGCCGGGCGAGCGGGTGCCCATCGACGGCCGCATCGTCGAGATCGTCGACCTCTCCCGCATCGAGCTCGAAGCCGCCGTGGCGCCGGAAGACGTGGCCGACGTGCAGGTGGGCCAGGTGGCGCGCCTCCGCGTCGACGGCATCGAAGACCTCGTCGAAGCGACGGTCGCCCGCATCAACCCGAGCACGCAGGCCGGCACCCGCTCGGTGATGGTCTACCTCGCGCTCAAGCCGCAACCGGGGCTCCGCCAGGGCCTCTTCGCCAAGGGCGCGGTGGAACTGCAGCGCAAGCCGGCGCTGGCCGTGCCGGTCAGCACCGTGCGGGTCGACCAGCCACGCCCCTATGTGTTCACGGTCGAGAACGGCCGCATCGTGCAGCGCCTCGTCACGCTCGGCGTGCGCGGCGACGCGCTCGTCGACGGTCAGCGCGAAGCCTCGGTCGAGGTGACCGACGGCCTGGCCGACGGCGCCGTGGTGCTGCGCAGCACCGTCGGGGCCGTCCGGGCCGACACGGCGGTGAGCCTGGCCGCCGCGGCGGCGTCCGCCCCCGCCGCCATCCCTTCCGCGGCCTCGGCCGCCCGCTGACCGGGGCCCGCCACCATGTGGTTCACCCGCGTCTCCATCGGCAACCCGGTCATGGCCACGATGGTCATGCTCGCGTTCGTCGTGCTGGGCCTCTTCAGCTACCAGCGCCTGGCCATCGACCAGTTCCCCAACATCGACTTCCCCACCGTCGTGATCGCGATGGACTATCCGGGCGCCTCGCCCGAGATCGTCGAGAGCGAGGTCACGAAGAAGGTCGAGGAAGCGGTCAACACCGTCGCCGGCATCAACTCGCTGTACTCGCGTTCGTACGAGGGCACCTCGGTCGTGATCGTCGAGTTCAACCTCGACGTGGACGGGCGCAAGGCGGCCGACGACGTGCGCGAGAAGGTCTCGCTGATCCGCCCGCTGCTGCGCGACGAGGTCAAGGAACCCCGCATCTCGCGCTTCGACCCGCAGAGCGTGCCCATCTTCAACGTCGCGCTGCTGTCCACCGACACCAGCAAGAGCGCGCAGGAGCTGACCAACTGGGGCACGCAGGTGCTGCAGAAGCGCCTCGAGAACGTGCGCGGCGTGGGCTCGGTCACCGTGGTGGGCGGCAGCGCCCGCCAGATCAACCTGTACCTGCGCCCGCCGGCGATGGAAGCGCTCGGCGTCACCGCCGAACAGGTGCTGTCCGCCGTGCGCAGCGAGAACCAGGAACTGCCGATGGGCTCGATCCGCTCGCTGGAGCAGGAGCGGGTCGTGCAGATCAACGCCCGCATGAAACGGCCGGAAGACTTCCGCGACATCGTGGTGGCCCGCCGCGCCGGCAACCCGATCCGCCTGTCGCAGGTGGCCGACGTGGTCGACGGCCCGCAGGAGATCGAGAGCCTCGCGCTCTACAACGGCCAGCGCACGGTGCTGTTGTCGGTGCAGAAGTCCCAGGGTGAAAACACCATCGCGGTGGTCGACGGCCTGATGAAGGCGCTCGACGGCGCGAAGAACGTGACGCCGCCGGGCATCCGCACCGAGGTGATCCGCGACAACTCGCGCGCCATCCGCGTGTCGGTGGCCAACGTCAAGCGCACGCTCGTCGAGGGCGCGGTGCTCACGGTGCTGATCGTCTTCCTTTTCCTGAACTCGTGGCGCTCCACGGTGATCACCGGCCTCACGCTGCCCATCGCGCTGATCGGCACGTTCCTGTTCATGTACGCCTTCGGCTTCACCATCAACACCATCACGATGATGGCGCTGAGCCTGTGCGTGGGCCTGCTGATCGACGACGCCATCGTCGTGCGCGAGAACATCGTGCGCCACGTGCAGATGGGCAAGAGCGCGCACCAGGCGGCGCTCGACGGCACGAACGAGATCGGCCTGGCCGTGCTCGCCACCACGCTGTCCATCGTCGCGGTGTTCCTGCCCATCGGCTTCATGGGCGGCATCGTGGGCAAGTTCTTCCACGAGTTCGGCATCACCATCGTGGCCGCCGTGCTCATCTCGATGTTCGTGAGCTTCACGCTCGACCCGATGCTCTCGAGCGTGTGGCACGACCCGCAGGCGCACGGCACGCACCGCGGTCCGCCGGTGACCCTGTACGACCGCACCATCGGCCGCGTGACCGGCGTGTTCGACCGCTTCACCGAGTGGCTGGCCGACCTGTACCAGCACATCCTCGGCTGGTCGCTGTCCCACAAGCTCGCCACCGTGCTGATCGCGCTGGCCACCTTCATCGGCAGCTTCTTCATCATCCCGGTGCTGGGCGCCGAGTTCGTGCCGAAGGCCGACTTCTCCGAGACGCAGATCAACTTCTACACACCGGTGGGCTCGGCCCTGGAAGTGACCGAGACGCGGGCGAAGCAGATCGACGACGCGCTGCGCAAGATGCCGGAGGTGAAGTTCACGGTCACCACGATCAACAGCGGCCAGGCGGCCGGCAAGATCTACGGCGTGGTCTACGTGCGGCTCGTCGACCGCGCCCAGCGCACGCGCGACCTGGCGGCGCTCAGCGTGCCGCTGCGCGACGCGATGAACCACATCCCGGGCATCACCGTCACCAACATCGGCCCCACCGACCTCGGCGGCGGCAAGAGCCTGCAGTTCTCGATCCAGGGCAGCGACCTCGGCGAACTCGAGCAGCTGTCGAACGAGCTGCTGCCGAAGCTGCGGGCCATCCCGGGCCTCGTGGACCTCGACACCACCCTCAAGCCGAACAAGCCCACGGTGTCGATCGACGTGCGGCGCGACGCGGCCTCCGACGTGGGCCTGAACGTCAACATGCTCGCCACCGGCCTGCGCACGCTCGTGGCCGGCACGACGGTGGGCAACTGGCGCGCGCCCGATGGCGAGAACTACGACGTCAACGTGCGCCTGACGCCCGACAGCCGTGTCTCCATCGACGACCTGCAGCGACTCCCCATCAACGTGGCCGCGGCCGCCGACGGCTCTCCACGCTACGTGCGCCTGTCCCAGGTGGCCGACGTGCGGGCGGCCACCGGCCCGAACCAGATCAACCGGCGCGACATGAACCGCGAGATCAACATGGACGCCAACGCGTTCGGCCGCAGCGCGGGCGACGTGTCGGCGGACATCCGCAAGGTGCTCGACTCGGTGAACTGGCCGCCGGGCTACCGCTACACCTTCGGCGGCTCCACGAAGAACATGAACGAGTCGTTCACGTACGCCGTGGGTGCCCTGGCGCTGGCCATCGTGTTCATCTACATGATCCTCGCGAGCCAGTTCCGCAGCTTCCTGCAGCCGCTCGCGCTGATGAGCTCGCTGCCGCTCACGCTGATCGGCGTGGTGCTCACGCTGCTGCTGTTCCGCTCCACGCTGAACATGTTCAGCATCATCGGCATCGTGATGCTGATGGGCCTCGTGACCAAAAACGCCATCCTGCTGATCGACTTCGCGATCCGCGCCCGCCAGGGCGACCACGGCGACGTCCCGCTGCCCCGCGAACAGGCGCTGCTGATGGCGGCCAAGGTGCGGCTGCGCCCGATCCTGATGACCACGCTCGCGATGATCTTCGGCATGGTGCCCCTCGCGTTCGCGTTGTCCGAGGGTTCCGAGCAACGCGCGCCGATGGGCCAGGCCGTGATCGGCGGCGTGATCACCTCGTCGCTGCTGACCCTGGTGGTCGTGCCCGTCATCTACTGCTACCTCGACGACTTCGCGGCCTGGGCCGCGCGGAAGTTCCGTGGGAAGGCCGCCCCGGCGGACCCCATCCCCGCCAAATAAAATGACCGATTCTTTCCGTCCGAATCTTTTCCGAGGATCCACGCCATGAGCATCGAACAAGCCCGCTTCAACATGATCGAACAGCAGATCCGGCCGTGGGACGTGCTGGACCAGGGCGTGCTGTCGCTGCTGGCCGTCGTCAAGCGCGAGGACTTCGTGCCCGCCGAACACCGCGCCAAGGCCTTCTTCGACACCGAGGTCCCCCTCGGCCACGGCCAGTTCATGCTGCCTCCGCGCGTCGAGGCCCGCTTCCTCCAGGAACTCGACGTGCGCAAGCACGAGCGTGTCCTCGAGATCGGCACCGGCTCCGGCTACATGGCCGCCCTGCTCGCCCACAAGGCGCGCGAGGTCGTGTCGGTCGAGGTCCAGCCCGAACTGGCGAAGGCCGCCATCGCGAACCTGCGCCGCGCGTCCATCACCAACGCCGTCGTGCTCGAAGGCGACGCGTCGAAGGGCCTGCCCACGCAGGGTCCGTTCGACGTGATCGTGCTGTCGGGCTCGGTCGCCTCGGTGCCGAAGGCGCTGCTGGCCGAACTGAAGGTCGGCGGCCGCCTGATCGCCATCGTGGGCCAGGAACCCGTGATGCGCGCCACCATCGTCACGCGCGTGGGCGAGCAGGAGTTCCGCAACGTCGAGGTGTTCGACACCGTCGCCCCGCGCCTGAGCGGCTTCGACGAGCCCTCTCGCTTCACGTTCTGAGCACGGCGATGCAACAGGTTCGCGTCACCGACCTGCCGGCGCTGCTGGCCTCGTTCGACGAGGGCGCGCGCCCCGTCGTGCTCGACGTGCGCGAGCCGTGGGAAGTGCAGACGGCCTCGCTCGCCCTGGAGGGGGCGCCCACCGTCTGCATCCCGATGAACGAGGTGCCGGCGCGGCTGGCCGAGCTGGACCCGGCCCAGCCCGTGCTGAGCCTGTGCCACCACGGCATGCGCAGCCTGCAGGTCGGCGCGTTCCTCGAGCGCCAGGGTTTCGATCAGGTCTTCAACATCGCAGGCGGCATCGACGCCTGGTCCCGCGAGGTGGATGCCTCGGTGCCGCTCTACTGATTTCCGTCCCCAAGGAACCTTCATGTCCCTCCTCTCCCCGACCCGCCTCGCGCTGGCCTGCGCCCTGGCCGTGGCCGCCGCCGCGCCGGTCCATGCGGAAAGCCTCTCCGAGGTGTACGAGATCGCCCGAGGGTACGACGCGACGTACCTCGCGGCGCGGGCCGTCGCCGACTCGGCGCAGTACCGGCTGGAGCAGGCGAAGGCCGGGCTGCGGCCGTCGGTGGGACTGACGGCGGATTACAAGCGCACCGAGCAGCAGGCCTACTCGGAGACCGAGGGCCGGGGCCCGTCCGCCACGGTCGCCGGCAAGCAGCCGCTGTTCAACCGCGCCACCAGCGTGACGATCGAGCAGGCCGAACGGTCGGTGGACATCGCCTCGGCCGACCTGCAGACCGCCGATCAGGAACTGATCGTGCGCGTGGCGCAGACCTACTTCGACGTGCTGGCCGCGCAGGACACGCTGACCACCGCCCGCGCGGGCAAGACGGCCATCGCCGAACAGCTCGCGTCGGCCAAGCGCAACTTCGAGGTGGGCACGGCCACCATCACCGACACCCGCGAAGCCCAGGCCCGGTTCGACCTCAGCACCGCGCAGGAGATCGCCGCCGAGAACGACCTGCGCATCAAGCGTCTGGCGCTCGATCAGCTCATCGGCCGCTCCGGCGTGGACCCGCGCCCGCTCGCCCTGCCCGTCGTGCTGCCGCCGGTGCTGCCCGCCAACGTGGACGACTGGGTCGCCGAATCCGAATCGGCGCCGCAGGTGCGCAAGGCCCAGCTCGGCTACGACATCGCGAAGCTCGAGACCGAAAAGGCCCGCGCCGGCCACCTGCCCACGGTCGACTTCGACGCCGCCTACGGCCGCGGCCGGGTCGACCAGACCACGAAGAACCCCAACCCGCTGAACCCGGCCAACCCGACGCTGATCCCGTACAACGGCTCGACCATGCAGTCGAGCATCGGCGTCACGCTGAAGGTGCCGCTGTTCGCGGGCTTCGCGGTGCAGAACCGCGTGAAGGAAACGCTGGCGCTCGAGGAACAGTCGCGCAACACGCTCGACGCCACCCGACGCACCGTCGCCCAGGCGACCCGCACCGCGTACTTCGGGGTTCAGTCCGGCGAGGCCCAGGTCAAGGCGCTGGAAGCCGCCGAATCGTCGAGCCAGCTCGCCGTGGAGTCGACCCAGCTCGGCTACAAGGTGGGCGTGCGCGTGAACATCGACGTGCTGAACGCCCAGACCCAGCTCTACCAGACCCGCCGCGACCTCGCGAAGGCCCGCTACGACGTGATCGTCAACAGCCTGCGCCTGCGCCAGGCGGCCGGGCGGCTGCAGCCGGCGGCCATCGGGGCGGCGAACCAGTTGCTGGCCCCGTAAGGAGCCGGGGCGGCCTCGCGTCGCACAAAGCTGTGGTCCTTCAAGCCGCGGTCGAAGCCGGCCCCGGCCGGTCCGGATCCCAATCCACCGCGTGCTCCTTGAGGTAAGGCATCGACCCCCTCCCCCAAGGTCGCGTGGAAGCTCGCGGCCCCGAAGCGATCGAACAGCTCGAAGCGCCTGAGCTTGCCCTTGACCGGATCCTTCATTTCGGCGAACCGAAGTTCGACGTGCGCATCGGTCAGGGCTTGCAGGAGGTCCGAAAGGACGTCCGCGGCGGTGACGTCGACGCTGGTGACCGGCTCGGCGGACACGATGATGCGCCGGACCGGCGTCGGCGACTGTGCGATGGCGTCCATCACGCGCTGGTGGAACAGCTCCGCGTTGGCGAAGAACAGCGGCGCGTCCCAGCGGAAGATCACCAGGCCTGGGACAAGGCGCGCCGCCGGGTAGCGCTTGATGTCGTGGTAGCCCCGGATGCCGTCGACCCGGCCCAGCACGGCATGGTGCGGCCGCCAGCCGTCCCAGAGGAACTCGATGACCGCGATCACGATCGCCAGCCCGATGCCCTGCACGACGCCCAGCGTGGCGACGCCGGCGAAACAGGCGATCGACAACCAGAACTCCCAGCGCTGGATGCGGAAGATGCGGCGCAGGTCCGTGAGTTCGAACAGCCCGATGGCCGCGGCGATGACGACCGCGGCGAGTGCGCTGCTGGGCAGCTTCTCCAGCAGGTTCGGCGCCAGCAACAGCAGCAGGGCGACGGCCACGGCGCCCACCACGCCGGTGAGTTGCGTCCGGGCGCCGGCCGCTTCCGCCACGGGCGTTCGTGACGAACTGCTGCTGATCGGAAATCCCTGGAACAGCCCGGCGGCCAGGTTGGCGACGCCCAGGCCCACCATCTCCTGGTTCGGGTCGACGGGGGTGCGGTTCTTGGCGGCGTAGGTGCGCGACAGTACGCTGGTGTCTGCGAACGACACCATGGCGACGGCGCAGCCCCCGATGACGACCTCGCGGAGGTCGGCCCAGTCGATCCAGGGCAAGGAGAACGACGGCAGTCCCTGTGGCAGCGAACCGAGCACCTTGACCCCCGCACTCTGGTCGAGTCCGAGCACACCGACCACGAGGGTGGCCCCCACCACCGCGATCAGGATGCCCGGGATGCGCTTGAACGGCTTGAGGGCCAGGATCGTGACGAGCGTGCCGGCACCCACGGACAGGGCGACCCAGTTGGTCTTGCCGTCCAGCAACGATTGGCCGATGTCCACCAGATCGCGGAGCGGACCTGCGCCTTCGACGGAGAACCCGAACAGCTTGGGGAGCTGGCTGATGAGCACGGTGAACGCAATGCCGTTCATGTAGCCGTAACGGATCGGCTTGGACAGCAGCTCGGTGACGAACCCCAGGCGCAGCAGGCCGACCAGGATGCACACGAGGCCCGACACCACGGCCATCATGCTCGCGAGGACCACGGCGCGCGCCGGATCGCCGTGCGACAGCGACAGGACGACGGCGAGGATCACCGTGGCGAGGGCCGAGTCCGGCCCCAGCACCAGGATCCGGCTGGGCCCGAACAGCGCGTAGGCCAGCAGCGGCACGATGGTGGCGTACAGGCCGTGGATCCCCGGGACACCCGATGCCACCGCATACGCGATCCCGACGGGAACCAGCATGGTCGTCAGCACCAGGCCCGCGGCCACGTCGTGCGGGAGCCAGGCCGCCTCGTATCGGGTCAGGACCTGGAGCCCGGGCAGCCAGCGCTTCCAGCCGGTCATGCGCATGGTGCGGCGTCGGAGAGGCGGGTGAACACGAGATTCCACGCGGGGCCGGGCCGCTTCATGAGCTGCACTCCATCTCGGTGGGGAACGCTGCCGAGCGTACCCGAGAAGCCAGGCGACGACATGGCCTGGCTCCGGGCGCTCGCATTCCTAGGTGAGCGGCGCGATGCGCCCCGCCATGCGCTTCGCCGCGCCCTGGTGAGCCGCCGCGAACGCCAGCGCCTTCGCGGCGACGGGACCGCGCCAGCCGGGTGCCATGAGCCCCACGGCCTGTGCCACACCATCGACGATGTCGGTGGCCCGCAGGGACGCACCGGCCGCGAGCGACAACTCCGCCGCCTCCGCGAAGTTGAACGTGTGCGGTCCCATCACGATCGGGCAGCCGCACGCGGCGGCCTCGATCAGGTTCTGCCCGCCGAGCGGTGCGAAGCTGCCGCCGAGCAGCGCGACGTCGGACAGGCCGTAGTACAGCGGCATCTCGCGCATCGAGTCGCCGAGCCACACGTCGGCCTTCAGCGCGTCCTCCGGCGGTGTGTCGCCCCAGCTGGAGCGGCGCGCGAGCGTGAGGCCGGCGGCCAGCACCAGCGCCGCCACCTCGTCGAAACGCTGCGGGTGCCGGGGCACGATCAGCAGCAGGCCGCGCCGGTCGGCGGGCTGCGCCTTCCAGGCGTCGATCAGGCCGCCCTCCTCGCCTTCGCGCGTGGACGTGCCGAGCATCACCGGCCGGCCGAGCGCCTCGCGCCACGCCTGGCCGCGCTGCAGCAGCGCCGGGTCGATGCGCATGTCGAACTTCAGGTTGCCGCAGACGAGGGCCTGGCGGACGCCGGCGGTGCGCAAGCGCGCGGCGTCGGCCTCGGTCTGGGCGAGCGCCTCGTGCAGCGAGGCCATCGCCGGGGCCAGCACCGCGCCGAAGCGCTGGCCCTGGCGCAGGCTCTTCTCGCTCAGGCGCGCATTCGCGAGCACGACGGGCACGCCGGCCCCCCGGGCCGCTTCGAGGACGTTGGGCCAGATCTCGGTTTCCATCAGCACGCCGGCGGCGGGCTTGAAGTGGCGGAAGAAGCGGCGCGTCGCCCCTGGGGTGTCGAACGGCAGCCAGGTCTGCACGTCGCCCTCGCGCAGCATCGCGTGGCCGGCTTCGTGGCCGGTGGCGGTGCCGTTCGTGAGGATCAGGCGCAGGCCGGGGCGTTCGGTCCGCAGCGCGTCGACGAGGGCCTGGGCCGCGCGGGTCTCGCCGAGGGAGACGGCATGGAGCCACAGCGCCCCCGGCTCGACGGGCTGGCCGTAGAAGCCGAACCGTTCGCCGAGCGCATGCCGGTACGGCGGCTCGACGCGGCTGCGCCACAGCAGCTTGCCGAGGTAGGCGGGTGACGCGAGCCGCAAGGCCAGCGAATACGCCCCCCGGGCGGCGCGCGAGCCCCAGCTGCCGCTCATGTGCGCGCAGCCCGTCGCACCACCTGCCAGGCGGCCCACACGAGGTCGACCTCGGGCGTGGGATCACGTTCGAGCGAGGCCTGGTGGCGGTGGCCGTGCGACACCTGCGGCCCGGTGCGCCAGGCCGTGGGGAAGTTGTAAAGCTGCACGTGCGGCAGGTCGAGGGCCACGGCGATGTGGCTCAGGCCGCTGTCGACGCCGATCACGCCCTGCGTGCCGCCCATGCGGTCCACGAGCGCGTCGAGCGACATTGGCGGCCACACCGTGGCCTGCGGGCCGATGGCCGCGGCGATGCGGGTGGCCCGCTCGCGTTCGACGTCCCCGGCCTGGGGCAGCACGACCGAGAAACCGGACGACACGCAGCGCTGGCCGAACTCGATCCAGTTCGCCTCGGGCCACAGCTTGTCGTCGCGCGAGGTGCCGTGCACGAACACGAGCGTGGGCACGTCGCAGCGGGGGCCGTGGGACTGCAGCCCGAACACCGGCGGGCCGGAGACGGGGTAGCCGAGCGCCTTCGCCGCCAGCTCGCGCGAGCGGTCGAGGGCGTGGATGTGCGGGGTGATGGGGATGGCCTCGTCGACGAACCAGCGGGCCGGCGCTTCGTAGCCCGACCCGTCGGTGCGGTTGGCGAGGCCGTAGCGCTTGCCGCGGGCCTGGCGGGCGACGAGCACGGACTTGGTCAGGCCCTGCAGGTCGATCACCGCGTCGTATTCGTGGGCCCGCAAGGCCTCCCGGAAGGCGCGGCGCTCCTCGCGCACGGCCTTCGTCCACCAGGCCTTGCGCCAGCGGCGCTGCGCGCATTCGAACACCGTGCCGATGCCGGCGACCCGGCGCACGAGGGGTGCGAAGCCCGGTTCGACGACCCAGTCCACCACCGCCCCGGGGTGGGCGGCCTGGATGTCGTGAACGACGGGCATCGCGTGGACGACGTCCCCCAAGGAGGAAAGCTTGACGAGGAGGACGCGCAAGATGGGATCAGTGAGCCGAAGCGGCGAACTGGGCGTCGGGTTTGACCTTGCGCAACGCGTCCATGAACTGCCCTTCGATGCGGTGAAGGGCTTCCTCGGTGTGGCCTTCGAAGCGCAGCACCAGCACCGGCGTCGTGTTGGACGACCGGATCAGCCCGAAACCATCATCGTACTCCGCGCGCAGGCCGTCGATCGTGATGATCTCCTTGGCGCCCGGAAACTCACCCGTCTCCAGCAACTTCTGCACGATCTGGCGGGCCTCGCCCTCGGCGCACGGCACGTTCAGCTCGGGCGTGCTGAAGCTCGTGGGCAGCGCGTTCAGCTCGGCCGTGGGGTTGTCGGTGCGCGACAGGATCTCGAGCAGGCGGGCCGCGGTGTACGTGGCGTCGTCGAAGCCGTGCCAGCGTTCGGCGAAGAAGATGTGGCCGCTCATCTCGCCGGCGAGCGGGGCCTTCGTTTCCTTGAGCTTGGCCTTCACGAGCGAGTGGCCCGTCATGTACATCAGCGGCTTGCCGCCGGCCTCGCGGATCACCGGGGCCAGGCGCTGCGTGCACTTGACGTCGTAGATGATCGTGGCGCCCTTGTTGCGGCGGAGGATGTCGGTGGCGAACAGCATCAGCTGCCGGTCGGGGTAGATGATGTTGCCGTCCTTCGTGACCACGCCCAGGCGGTCGCCGTCGCCGTCGAACGCGAGGCCGATCTCGGCATCGCCTTCCTTCACGGCACGGATCAGGTCGGCGAGGTTCTCGGGCTTGCTGGGGTCCGGGTGGTGGTTCGGGAAGTCGCCGTCCACCTCGGAGTACAGCTCGGTCACGTCGCAGCCCAGGGCGCGCAGGATGGCCGGGGCCGAGGCGCCGGGGATGCCGTTGCCCGAGTCGACGACGATCTTCATGCGGCGGGCCAGGCGCGCGTCGCTCGTGATGCGGTGGCTGTACTCGGGGACGACGTCCATCGTGGCCGAGCGGCCCTCGCCGGTCACGTAGTCTTCCTTCTCGATGCGCTGGCGCAGGGCCTGGATCTCGTCGCCGTAGATGGCGCGGCCGGCCAGCACCATCTTGAAGCCGTTGTAGTCCTTGGGGTTGTGGCTGCCCGTGACCTGGATGCCGCTGTTGCAGCCGTGCTTGCCGCGGGTGGCGGCCACGTAGTACAGCATCGGGGTGGTGACGGCGCCGAGGTCGACCACGTCGAGGCCGGTGGACGCGAGGCCGCGCACCAGGGCGGCCACGAGCGACGGGCCCGACAGCCGGCCGTCGCGGCCCACGGCCACGGCTTTCTCGCCCGCCTCGATGGCGGCGCTGCCGAAGGCGCGTCCCAGGTGTTCGGCGAAGGCTTCGTCGATGGTCTTGCCGACGATGCCCCGGATGTCGTAGGCCTTGAAGTTGGACGCGGTGACTTGCATGCTCTTGTGCTCTCCGTGAAGGTTGCGGGATTGTAGGGACCTCCGAAGTCCCTTTTTTGATGGTCCGGGACGTGTCCGGAAACGGCGAGTCCGTTGCAATCGCCATGCCGATAATCACCCCATGGAACTCGATGACGATGCTGCCTACGAGGTACTCAAGGCCCGGGACGCCCGCTTCGACGGACGGCTGTTCGTGGGGGTGACCTCGACCGGCATCTATTGCCGCCCCGTTTGCCGGGTGCGTTTGCCGAAGCGCGAAAACTGCCGGTTCTTCGGCACCCCGGCGCAGGCGGAGGCCTCGTCGTTCCGGCCGTGCCTGAAGTGTCGCCCCGAGGTGGCCCCGGGTCCCGGGCATGCGTGGTCCACGATGGACGCGTCACGCACCCTCGCCCGCCAGGCGGCGCACTGGCTCGACGGGCGCGTGGGCGACGGTGGCGTGCCGTCCATCGCCGCACTGGCCGAACGCCTGGGCGTGAGCGACCGGCACCTGCGCCGCATCTTCCTCGCCGAACACGGCGTGACCCCGCTGCAGTACCTGCAGACCCGCCGCCTGCTGCTTTCCAAGCAGCTGCTGACCGACACCCGCCTGCCCGTCACGGCCGTGGCGCTCGCGAGCGGCTTCATGAGCGTGCGCCGCTTCAACGCGGCCTTCGCGGAGAGCTACCGCATGAGCCCGTCGGCGCTGCGGCGCGAGACCGACACCGAGGCGCCTCCCACGGAGGCCGTCGTGGTGCACCTCGGGCTGCGCCCGCCCTACGACCATGCGGCCTTGCTGAAGTTTCTCGCGGTGCGCGCGGTACCGGGTGTCGAGGCCGTCGCCGGACCCTGCATCCGCCGCAGCGTGCGTGCCGGCGTGCTCGGCGACCAGGCCGGCTGGCTCGAAGCCGAGTTCCTCGCCGACCGCCCCCTCGTGCGCGTGCGGTTCGCACCCGAGCTGTCACCGGTCAGCGGGCGGCTGCTCGCCACCGTGCGCCGCTGGCTCGACCTCGATGCCGACCCCGCCACCATCGACCTCGCCCTCGCCGACCTGCCCGGTGCGCCGGGCCAACGCCTGCCGGGCAGCGTGGACGCGTTCGAGATGGCGGTGCGGGCGGTGCTCGGCCAGCAGGTCACCGTGGCCGCGGCCCGCACGCTCGCGCGCCGGCTGGTGGACCGCTTCGGCGAACCGGCCGCGAGCCCCTGGCCCGAGATCGACCGCACCTTCCCGTCGCCCGAGGTGCTGGCGTCGGCGCCGGTCGAGTCGGTGGCCGAACTGGGCATCATCCGCGCGCGAGCGGGGGCCATCGCGGCACTGGCCGAGGCCTGGCCCCGGCTGTCGGCCCGCATGCGCACCGAACGGTCGCCCGAACCGCTGATCGCCGACCTGTGCGAGCTGCCGGGCATCGGCCCGTGGACCGCCCACTACATCGCGATGCGGGCGACCGGCTGGCCCGACGCCTTCCCGCCGAAGGACGTGGCCGTGCTCAACGCGATGAAGGCGCTCTTCGGCGCCACCACGCCGCGCGAGGCCGAGCGCCTCGCCGAACGCTGGCAGCCCTGGCGCGCGTACGCCGTCCTGCGCCTCTGGAACAGCCTCTCCACCTCGCCATGAACCCGACCTCCCGTTCCCTTCACGGCCTGTGCACCGCGCAGGCCCGACTGCCCTCGCCGTTCGGTCCCCTGCTGTGGGTGCGCACCGAACGGGGCCTGGCCGGCATGTGGTTCGACGCCCAGAAATGGTTCCCCACCACCTTCGATGCGCCCGAGGATCCGGACGACCCGCTGATCCGCGAGGCCGCGCGGCAGCTCGGCGCGTACTTCGAGGGGGGGCTCACCACCTTCGACCTGCCGCTCGACCTGCATGGCACGCCCTTCCAGCGCGCGGTGTGGCAGGCGCTGCTGGGGATCGCGTCCGGCGAGACCTGCAGCTACGCCGACATCGCCCGGGCGGTGGGGTCGCCCCAGGCGGTGCGAGCGGTCGGTGCGGCCGTCGGACGGAATCCCGTCGGCATCATCGTGCCCTGCCATCGGGTCATCGGACGCGACGGCAGCCTCACCGGCTATGCTGGCGGGCTCGACCGGAAGCAGGCGCTGCTGCGCCTCGAAGGTGTCCTCCAGCCCCGACAGGAGCTCCTGCTCTGAACACCCTGCAATTTGCCGAGCTGCTCGGCCTCGCCGCCATCTGGGGCGCCTCGTTCCTCTTCATGCGGGCCGGAGCCAGCGAGTTCGGCCCCGTCGCCCTCGCTTTCGTGCGCGTCAGCGGGGCCCTCGTGTTCCTCGTGCCGCTGATGCTGTGGCGTGGCGAGGGCCGCGCCGCGCTGCGCCACTGGCGTGCGCTGTTCGTGGTCGGCCTCACCAACTCGGCCATCCCGTTCCTGTGCTTCAGCTTCGCGGCGCTGTCGATCCCCGCCGCGGTGCTGTCGATCTTCAACGCCGCGACCCCGCTGATGGGGGCGCTCATCGCGTGGCTGTGGCTGAAGGACCAGATGACCCCGCCCCGCGCGATCGGGCTGGCGGTGGGCTTCGGCGGGGTCGTGTGGCTCGTGTGGAGCCGCTCGGGCGCGGCGCTCGCGGCCGGCATGGACCTGGACGCCGCGGCGCCGCTGCTCGCGTGCGTGGGGGCCACGCTCGGCTACGGCTTCTCGGCGAGCTTCACGAAACGGTTCCTGACGGGCGTGCCACCGGTGGCCTCGGCCGCGGGCAGCCAGATCGCCGCCACGCTGTGCCTCGCCGCGCCGGCCTTCTTCACGTGGCCCGCGACGACCCCGTCGGGCCGGGCCTGGGGCGCCGCGCTGCTGCTGGCCATCGTGTGCACCGGCATCGCCTACGTGATGTTCTTCCGGCTCATCGCCACCATCGGCCCGGCCCGCGCCATCTCGGTCACGTTCCTGATCCCGCTGTTCGCCGCGTTGTGGGGCTTCCTGTTCCTCGACGAACACGTGAGCAGCGACATGGTGCTCGGCTGCGCCACCATCCTGCTCGGCACCGCGCTGACCACCGGCGTGCTGCGCTGGCCGCAAAGAAAAGCGGCGGGTCTTCCGAGCCGCCGCTGAAACAAAAACGGCCGGTCTTCCGACCGGCCGTGGAGCGGAAACGAACGGTTCCCCGTTCGTCCCGGTTCATCAGAAGTTGTGGCGAACGCCCAGGGCGAACGAGTCGAAGTCGGTCGCGTACGAACGCGCTTCGCCGTCCAGCTTCGTGTAGAAGGCGTACACGCGGGTGCGCTTGCTCAGGTTGTAGCCATAGGCCACCGTCCATTGCGTGGCGCCGCTGTCGCTGACCTTCTCGTAGTCGTCGGCCCAGCCGTAGTTCAGGTGCAGTTCGTTGGCACCGAAGGCGTACATGCCCGACAGGCGGAAGTTGTCGCGCTTGCCACCGTTGGCGATGAGAGCGTCCTCGTCGCGCTGGTAGTAGGCACCGACGGTGAAGCCGCCGAAGGTGTAGGCGCCACGGATGGCGAACTGGTTGACGTCGCCCACCTTCTGGTAGCCGAGGCCGGCGGCCAGGCCGCCCAGCGCGTAGTTGACGGCCACGTCGTAGCCCTTGTCGTCCGCGCCGTACTGGGCTTCGCTGACGGCCACTTCACCCCACAGGCCCGAGAACTCCGGCGTGCGGTACGACACCTTGTTGGTGTCGTTCGGCAGGTACGCGTACAGGGCGTCCGACGACGTGCCGGTGTCGTGGTTGTGCATGCTGATCCAGTCGGCCGTGGCGTAGTACGCCTCGCTGGTGTAGTTGCCGATGCGCAGCGTGCCGAAGTTGCTGGCCAGGTACACCTCGCTGCCGCGGCCCCAGAAAGCGGCTTGGCCGTTGGGCAGCGTGTTGTTGGCCGTGCCCGTCGTCGGATCGAAGCCGTGTTCGATCGCGAAGCCGGCCTTCAGGCCGCCACCCAGGTCTTCGACGCCGCGGAACCCGAGACGCGAAGCGTTGTTGACGAGTTCGGTGCGATTGTCACCGTTGGCGAGTTTCTGGCGTTCGGCGGAAACGTTCAGGCGACCCCAGACCGTGACGCTGCTTTGAGCGAACGCGGTGCCGGCGGTGGCGAGCGAGAGGGATGCAATGAGAAGGGTGCGCTTCATGTGGTTTGTCCTTGTTGGGTCGAAAGTTGCGACGCGGGGCCTACTGCAAGGTGTGTGCCGATGCTGAAATCGTGTTCCAGTCGACGGTTGGACGAGAGAAATCCAGCCTCCCCTCCGGGAGGTCATCGCAGTTTCACAATCGGGGCAGAGCGGAGAAAGGTTAACGCCAGAACGGTGCAAACGTGCGCTTTGTCGGGGCCGATGTGGCGCTGACGTTGCGTGGAGACAACCCTCACGCCACGCCAGCGCCGAAGCGCGTCATCTCCCGCGCCGGTGCGCGGGGGCCTCGAGGCGTTTGGCAAGCAGGCTCAGCAGCATCGTGAGCACCAGGTACATCACCGAAATCAACAGGTACGGCTCCCAGTAGCGGGAATACGCACCGGCCACGGTTCGCGCGGCGAGGGCCAGTTCGGCGAGGCCGATGGCCGAGACGAGCGACGAGTCCTTGATGAGGGTGACGCCTTCGTTGACGAGCGCGGGCATCATGCGCCGGAACGCCTGCGGCAGCACGATGAAGCGCATGGTCTGCCCGTGCGTGAAGCCGAGGCTGTAGCCGGCCTGGGTCTGGCCGGTGTGGATGCTCTGGATGCCCGCGCGGAAGATCTCGGAGATGTAGGCCCCGGCGTTCAGCGTGAGCGCCAGGGCACCCGAGAAGAACGCGCCGTAGTTCTGGCGGAACTCGCGCGCACCTTCACCCGAGTAGAGCAGCCCGTGCTCCGCATGGATCAGCGTGGGCATCAGCGCGAAGTGCACGAGCAGGATCTGCACGAACAGCGGCGTGCCGCGGAAGAAGGTCACGTACGCGGTGGTGACCGCGCGCAGGGCCTTCAGGCCCCACGCGAGCGGCACCGACCGCGGCGGCGGTGCATCGCGCGAACTGCTCACGAGCCCGAGCAGCACGCCGAGCACCATGCCGCAGGTGATCGACACGAAGGTCAGCTTGACCGTCATCCACAGGCCGGCCACGAACAGGGGTCCGTAGCCGGCCAGAATCTCCCAACGCAAGTCCATTCAGCGGGCGGTGCCTGTGCTCAGTTCGACGCGGCCGAGGCCGGTGCGGCCGCGGCAGCGGCCGGCGCTTCGCCGAAGTACTTCTTGTAGATCGAGTCGTACGTGCCGTCCGCCTTGATGTCGGCCAGGCCCTTGTTGAACTTCTCCTGCAGTTCCGTGTTGCCCTTCTTGAAGGCAATGCCGTACTGCTCGGGCGCGAACTCCTTGTCCGTCACCGTCTTGAACTGGTTGTTCGAGTTGTTGGCGACGTAGTTGACGATCACGCCGTTGTCGGCCACCACGGCGTCCACGCCGCCGGCTTCCAGTTCCTTCAGGGCGAGCGGGGTCGACTCGAAGCGCTTGATGTTGGCGCTCGACTTGCCCTGCAGCTTCGTCACCACCTCGTCACCGGTGGTGCCGTTCTGCACGCCCACCTTGAGCTTCTTCAGGTCGGAGAACTTCGTGACCTTCGAGTTGGTCTTCACGGCGATCAGCTGGTACGCGTCGAAGTACGGCGTGCTGAAGTCCATCGTCTGCTTGCGCTCTTCGGTGATGGTCACGGCGGACACCACCAGGTCACGGTCGCCCTGGGTCAGCGTGTTGAAGATGCCTTCCCACGGCGTGTTGACGAACTTGACCTCGAAGCCGCCCTTCTGCGCGATGGCCGAAACGACGTCGATGTCGAAGCCGACGATCTCGCCCTTGTCGTTCTGCGATTCGAACGGGGCATAGGCGGCATCGGTGCCCACGACGTAGACCTTGGCGGGCGGCGGCGGCGGTGCGGCGGCGACCGATGCGGCGGCGGATGCCGGTTCGGCGGCAGGCGCGGGCGCGTCGGCCTTCTTGCCGCAGGCGGCCAGGATGAAGCCGGCCAGGACCAGACCGGAGGTCTGGAGGAATCGTCGGGTGCTGAGTTGGGTCATGTGTTCCTCGGTGAAGACAACGGGCCCGTCGGGCCCGGGGCGGGGATAGCAGTTTGTATGCCCGAGAAGGCGAAGAGACCGCCCGACAGCATGGACCAGCCCTTCACCCAAGCACTCATGGTTTCCCCGAGGGGCGGGATTGTCTCCGATTTCGGCACGGTTCAGCGCACGGCGACGAGGAAAAGGCGCGGGAACGCAAAGAGGCGCCGGCCATCGGCCCGCGGCGGGTAGGCTTCGTCGACGCCCCGGCGGTACGCCTCGAGGAAGGCCGGACGCTCGGATGCGTCCAGCGCGTCGAGGTACGGGCGCAGCCCCGTGCCCTTGACCCATTCGACGATGGCGTCGGCGTCGGGCATCACGTGCTGGTAGGTGGTCTCCCAGAGGTCGACCCGGCTCGCGACCGGGGCCAGCCAGTCGTGGTACTGGGCCACTGGGGACACGCGCGGCGTGGCCCGCACGGCACGCAGCCGCTCGGCCCACGGCCCCGGCGTCTCGCGCATCAGCCGGTGGCTGGGCTCGTGGTGGTTGTGGGGCATCTGGATGGCGAGCACACCACCCGGCCGCAGGTGCGACAGCAGGGACGGCAGCAGCACGCCGTGGTCGGGCAGCCACTGGACCACGGCGTTGCCGTAGAGCAGGTCGACCGGAGCGGCCGGCCGCCAGGTGCCGATGTCGGCCTCGACCCACTCGACGGCGGGCAGGTCGGCGCGGGCGCGCGACAGCATCTCGGGTGAGCTGTCGACCCCGGTCACCCGCGCCAAAGGCCAGCGCTCGACGAGCAACGCGGTGCTGTTGCCGGGGCCGCAGCCGAGGTCGACGACGTCCGTGGCGGTGTCGAGCGGGACGCGGGCGAGCAGGTCCCGGGCGGGGCGGGTGCGTTCGTCGGCGAACTTGAGGTATTGGGCGTGGTCCCAGGCGGCCATGGTGGAAGTCCTTGAATCGAGGCCCACAGCCTGCCGCACCGTGAGTTCCTGCGCAACCGCCCGGGGCCGACCCGCCCTACACTGGCCCCATGCTCGCCCTGCCCGCCGCCACCGCCGTCTCCGGGATGAACGCCGCTCAGGCGGGCCTGCGCACGAGCGCGCACAACATCGCCAACCTCGGCACCGAGGGCTTCCGCCGCCAGCAGGTGGTGGCCGCCGAAGGCGTGAACGGCGGCGTGACCACCACGGTCACCCGCGCCGAAGACCCGGGCGCCTCGCTCGAGACCGACATGGTCGGCCTGCTGCAATCGAAAAACGCGTTCCTCGCGAACCTCTCGGTGTTCCGCACCAGCGACCGCATGATGGGGTCGCTGCTGGACATCGCCGCCTGACCCTCAGGCCGCCGGCCTCCCTGCCCAGAACGCCCTGAAGCGGCCCCGCGGGTCGTGCTGCAGGGCCGTGCACGCGCTGCTGCGCTCGAACACCATCGTGGTCCGCGAGGCCGCCGTGTACGGCGCCCAGGCCGGCAGGTGCAGGTTCGACGGGTCCCCCGTGGCGGCGAACGCCACCCACGCCGAGGCCAGCTGGTCGGCGAGACGCACCTGCTCGGCCGCGGGGCCGTTGAGCCCGTGCCGGATGTCGTGCAGGCTCGGACCGATGTCGACCCCGTGGCACGCGCCGTACCGCCCGCCCCACGCGGGGCTCGGGATGGACCAGAGGTACGAGAACACGGGCGCCGCGCCGGCTGCCGCCTTGCGGTCGGCCTGCGCGTGCGCCGCGCGGCGGAAGGTCATGTCGGTGTCGATCCGGGCCTTCAGCAGGAACGGCGTGGCCTTCGGGTCCTCGTCGCGGTACATCGCCACCACGTCGGCCGCGTCGGGGCCGATGCGCTTCGCGGCCCACGCGAGCAGGCCCGCCTCGTCGACGTCGAAGTCGGCCATGCGGTAGGCGCGTTCGTCGAGCGTGGTGCCCACGAGCAACGGCACGTCGGCCGACTCGGCGGGAGCGTCGGGGTCGAACGGATGCCGCGGGATCGCCGCCCCGTCGACCACCGGCGCGAACACACGCGGCGCCTCGCCCATCCGGCGGTCGGCCATCTCGAGCGCCACCTGTGCGGCCAGCAGCTGGTGGAACGGCAGTTCGTGCACGCGCTGCAGCCCGCCCCGCTCCACGCCGAGGTGGTCGAGGAAGGCCTCGGCCGTGCGGGCCGCGGCGGCCTCGGGCATCACGCGCAGCGTGGAGCCGCTCATCACGCCGGCCCGGTGGAACAGCCCTCGCGCGGACGGCATCGCCATCAGCACGCTGGTCTTCGCGCCTCCCCCCGACTGGCCGAACACCAGCACGCGGCGCGGGTCGCCGCCGAAGGCCGCGATGTTCTCGCGCACCCAGCGCAGCGCTGCGACGATGTCGAGCATGCCCACGGCGCCCGACGATGCATACCGTTCGCCGCCCAGCTCCGCGAGGTTCAGGAAGCCGAAGGCGCCGAGGCGGTGGTTCACCGTGACCACCACCGCGTCGCCGTAGCGGGCCAGCATCTCGCCGTCGAACTGCGGCGAGTTGCCCGACCCGGCGTAGAAGCCCCCGCCGTGCAGGTGCACCAGCACAGGCTTGCGCGCGAGGTCCGACACGCTCGGGGTCCACACGTTGAGGGCGAGGCAGTCCTCGCCCATGCCACCCGGCTGCTGGTCGTAGAGGATCAGGTCGGCATACGCGTGCAGCCGGCTGCTGGGCATCTGCGGGGCGTACGGGCCGTAGCCCGTGGCGTCGCGCACGCCCGCCCACGGCAGCACCGGGAGGGGCGGCATGAAGCGGTTGCGGCCCGACGTGTCGGCGCCGTAGCGCAGTCCCTTGAACGCATGGATGCCGCTCGTGTGCAATCCGCGCAGGCGGCCCTGGGTGGTCTCCACCACCGTGAAGAGTTCGGCTTCGGTCATGCCGGCGATTGTGGGGACGAAGGGCGCGGCGGCGCCTCATGGAATACGATATGACGCGCAATGTATTCATTGCTGGATACTCCGCATCCAACCTGGATCCCCTCATGACCGCCCCGGACGCCAGCCCCCCCCTCGTCACCGTCGATGGCCCCGTGGCCACCGTGCGCCTGAACCGCCCCGCCGTGCACAACCGCCTCGAACCCGCCGACGTGGTGTTCCTGCGCCGCACCCTCGCCGAACTGAACGACAACGCGGCCGTGCGCGTGCTCGTGCTCACCGGCACGGGCAAGAGCTTCTGCTCGGGCTTCGACCTCAACGCCTTCGGCAGCGGCGCGCGCGACCCGCTGGTCGACTTCCAGGCGCTCGCCGACGAGGTCGAGACCGCCCGCCCCGTCACCATCGCCCGGCTGAACGGCCCCGTGTACGGCGGCGCCACCGACCTGGCGCTCGCCTGCGACTTCCGCATCGGCGTCGACACCGCGCGCATGTTCATGCCCGCCGTGAAGTTCGGCCTGCAGTACTACCCGCACGGGCTGCGGCGATGGGTCACGCGGCTGGGCCTCGCCGCGTCGAAGTCGCTGTTCCTCACGGGCCGCACCATCGAGGCGGCCGAGATGTCGCGCATCGGTTTCCTCGACGAGGTGGTGCCGACGGACGGCCTCGACAGCGCCGTGGCGCACCTCGTCGGCCAGCTCGGGGCGATGGCGCCGCTTGCGCTCGAAGGCACGAAGCGGGTACTCAACGACGTGGCCCGCCAGCAGTTCGACGAAGCCGTCGCCCGCACGCTCCACCAGCAGAGCCTCGCCTCGCGCGACCTGCGCGAAGCGCTCGCCGCGCGCGCCGAAGGCCGCGCCCCCGTTTTCACCGGGGAATGACATGGACGACGTGAACGCCCCCGTGCTGCCGCTCACCGGCGTGAAGGTGCTCGAGCTGTCGCAGATCCTCGCCGGCCCCACGTGCGGCCAGATGCTTGGCGACCTCGGCGCCGACGTGATCAAGATCGAGAAGTTCCCCGCGGGCGACGATGCACGGGGCTACCGCCGCGACGGCGACTCGGGGCTCGCGCCGTCGTTCCTGATGGTCAACCGCGGCAAGCGGTCCCTCGCGCTCGACATCCGCACGCCGCGCGGCAACGCGCTCGTGCGCCGCCTCGTGCGCGGTGCCGACGTGGTCACCGAGAACTTCCGCCTCGGCACGCTCGAGCGGCTCGGGCTCGGCTACGAGCAGCTCGCCGCCGAGAACCCCGCGCTGGTCTACTGCAGCATCACCGGCTACGGCCGCACCGGCCCGCTGGCGCACCAGGGCGGCTTCGACCTGATCCTGCAGGCGTTCTCGGGACTGCTGAGCGTCACCGGCGAACCCGGCGGACGACCGGTCAAGCCCGGCAACTCGGTGGCCGACATCAACGCCGGCCTGCTCGCCGCGTTCGGCGTGCTCGCGGGCTACGTGCAGCGCCTGAAGACCGGCCGCGGCACGCGCGTCGACACCTCGCTGCTGCACGCATCGATGCAGCAGATGTACTGGTTCGCCGCCGCGTACTTCTCGCAGGGCACCATCGCCAAACCCGCGGGCACCGCCCACCCGCTCACGGCCCCGTACGAGACCTTCGACTGCGCCGACGGGGCGCTGGCCATCGGCGGCGCCAACCCCGCGAACTGGGAGCGCATCGCCCAGCTGCTCGGCCACCCCGAATGGATCGCCGACCCGCGTTTCGCCACCTCGCCCGCCCGGCTCGCGAACCGCGCCGCGCTCGCCGAGGTGATGACGGCGGAGCTGCGCCGCCACACCACGGCGCACTGGCTCGCGAAGTTCGACGAGGCCGGCGTGCCCGCCGGCCCGGTGCACGACGTGGCGCAGGCGATGGAACACCCGCAGTCGCGCGCGGCGGGCATGGTGATCGACGTGGCGCATCCGAAGGGTGGCCTCACCCGTGGCCTCGGTTCGCCGGTGCAGATCGGCGGTCGCGCCCACGCCAACACGGGGCCCGCGCCGAGACTCGGGCAACATTCGGCCTCGGTGCTGCACGAGTTCGGCCTGACCGCGGACGAAGTGCGGTCGCTGATCGACGACGGCACCGTGTTCCAGGCGCCCGCCCCTTCCGGAGACTCACGATGACCTCGACCCCTCGCGTCAACCTCAGCGACAAGATCCGCGCCACGCTGGAGGCCGAGATCGGTTCGGGCCAGCTGCCTGCGGGCTCGCGCCTGGACGAGCAGGCGCTGATGGAACGCTTCGAGGTGTCGCGCACGCCGGCCCGCGAGGCCCTGCTGCAGCTCACTTCGGCCGGCCTCGTCACGTCGGTGCCGCGGCACGGTGCCGTGGTGGCGGGGGTGTCCCTGCCCGACTACGTCGCGATGCTCGAGATCCTCGTCGAGCTGGAAGGCCTCGCCGCCCGCCTGTCGGCCCGCCGCATGCCGGCCGAGCAGCGCGGCGTGCTGCGCGACGCGGCCCAGGCCTGCGAGACCGCGGCCCAGGCGGAGGACGCGGTCGCCTACGGCGAGGCCAACCGCCGCTTCCACGAGGCGCTCTACGACGGCAGCCGCAACGAGGTGCTCGCGAAACAGTTGCGCTCGATGCGCTCCCGCATGGGGCACCCGCGGAACAGCGTCTTCGACCGGCCGGGGCGCGTGCGCCAGTCCGTGGCCGAACACCGCGCCGTGCTCACCGCGGTGCTCGAAGGTGACGAGGACGCGGCCCACCTCGCGATGACCCGGCACATCTCGAGCGGCGGCAACGTGTACGCCGACACCATCGCCAGCATGACCCAGCCGGCCCCGGCGCCCGCGCCGCGCCGGCGCGCGTCCGCCAAGCCATGACGCGCTCCGCCACGATCCACCTCCATCGCCACGGCGGCCCGGAGGTGCTGGAGCCGGCCACCGTGCCGCTCGCCGAACCGGGCCCCGGCCAGGTTCGGCTGCGCCAGAGCGCCATCGGGCTGAACTACGCCGACATCTACGAACGCGAAGGCCGGCACGGGCCGCACACCGCCAAGCCTTTCCCCATCACGCTCGGGTCGCTCGGCGCGGGAGTCGTGACTGCGGTGGGGCCGGGGGTCACCCACCTCGCGGTCGGCCAGTCGATCGCGAGCCTGCAGCCCGGGGCCTACCAGGTCGAGCGGCTGGTCGCCGCCTCGCACGTGGTGCCGCTGCCCCACGACATTCCCGAGGACATCGCCGCCGCCACGCTGCTGCGCGGCCTCACCGCCGAGTACCTGCTGCACCGGCTCTACACCGTCCGGCCGGGCGACACCGTGCTCGTGCACGCCGCCGCCGGCGGCATGGGCACGCTGCTGAGCCAGTGGGCGCGGGCACTCGGCGCCACCGTGATCGGCACCGTGGGCTCGGCCGCGAAGGTGGCCGTCGCACAGGAACACGGCTGCCACCACGTGATCGACTACGGCACGGAGGACTTCGCCGCGCGCACACTCGACCTCACCGGGGGCCGGGGCGTGGGGGTCGTGTACGACGCGGTGGGCAAGGCCGTGTTCGAACGATCGCTCGACTGCCTGCGGCCGATGGGCCTCTTGATCAGCTACGGCACCGCGTCGGGCGACGTCGGGATGTTCGACCTGCAGCGCCTGCATGCGAAGTCGTTGAGCGTGTGCCGGCCCACGCTGCGCACCTTCATCACCGACCCGGCCGACCTGCGGCGCGGGGCCGAACGGCTCTTCGCGGCGGCACGGGCGGGCGACGTGCGCCTCACGGTCGACCGGCGCTACGCGCTGTCGGACGTCCGCCGGGCCCACGAAGACATCGAAGGCCGGCTCACCACCGGCGCCGCGGTGCTGGTGCCCTAGTTGTGAAGCGTCAAGAGGTTGTATCTCGGCCCGGGTAGTCGAGAGGCCGGAGGCACACGGCCGATGCCGTGGTGAGGTCGATGCCAGTTGTAGTAGTGCTGCCAGCTTTGCAGGACCTCTCGCCGCTCGGCCGAATTCTGGTATGTCCAGCCGTAGGCCCACTCGCGCAGGGCGGACTGGATGAAGCGCTCGGCCTTGCCGTTGGTCTGCGGACGGTAGGCCCGAGTGAACTTCTGCTGGATGCCCAACTGCTGGCACGCGGCCCGGAACAGCTTGGAGCGGAAGGCTGAACCGTTGTCGGTCAGCAGCCGTCTGATGGTCACGCCCAGGCGGTTGTAGTACGCCACCGCGTCGCGCAGGAACTGCACCGCGCTCTCCGTGCGCTCGTCGGGGTGCATCGCCGTGAAGGCCACACGGGCGTGGTCGTCCACTGCAACGAACAGGAACTCCCAGCCGGCGCCATCGACCGAGTCACGCCGGTTGCCAGTCATGCGATGGCTGGGGCGCTCGATGCGCCCGAGTTTCTTGGTGTCGATGTGCAGGAGATCGCCTGGCTGCTCGTGCTCGTATCGCTGAATGGGCTCGCGTGGCTCCAGGTCCGAGAGCTTGGACAGCCCGGCCCGTGCCAGCACGCGGCTGACGGTGGCCTCCGACACCCCGACGCTCTGGGCGATGCGCGACTGCAGCATGCGGCGCTGCCGCAGCTCGACGATGAGCAAGGCCTTGGCCGGTTCGATGCTTCGCGGCGAGTGCGCCGGCCGAGACGAGGCATCGGCCAGGGCGGCGATACCTCCTGCCAGATAACGCCCCAGCCACTTCCTGGCGGTGGGCGGCGTGACGCCGTGCTTGGCAGCTGCTTCACAGGCGCTCAGGCCCTGTTCGGTCATTTCTTTGACCATCTCAGCTCGGCGTGCGTACGTAAGTCGGGCATGCTTGTGGGTGTTCATCCGGTTGGGCCCCTTGGGTGGATTGGGTGTTTGGCGACTTCCAGTCTCTCAAACCCAATCCGGATGAACACCGGATACAACCTATTGAAGCATCACACCTAGACGGCCTCCTCCACGCGCCACCGGCACGACACGGTGTCGAACACGTGCACCCGGGCCAGCGGCTCCCACTGTTCGTCCGGTGACATCGCGGCCAGCACGTTGCCTTCACTGATGGCGATTTCGGTGGGCGAATGCAGGCAGGCGCGATGCGCCGACAACCACCCCGGTGACGGCCCCGAAGCGCTGACCGATTCGATGGCCATCGTCGCCGTGTCGAGGCGCCTCACCGGCGTGGGGCCCGGCTGGCGTTGGCCGTGGTAGCCGAGCCCGCCGATCAGCCAGATCGCGTCCCCCACCACAGTGGCCGTGTGGAAGTCGGTTGGCGGGAACACCGACTCCGGGTAGTCGAAGATCTCGATCCCTCCGTCCGGCGAGAAGACGATGACGTCGTTGTAGATGCAGAAGTCGGGGTCGTAGGAGTCCTCGTGCTCCCCCGCGACCCAGACGATCCGCCCATCCGCCAGGCGAGAGACGGAGGTGCCGAAGCGGTGCGCACACCAGATGGGCTCCCGGTCGAAGCCGCCGTCCGTGAACCGGTTGCCGGCCGCATACGCCGTCACGCCCGATGTCACCATGGCCGTGCGGAACGGCTGGTTCACCCGGGTCGGATTGGTGGTGCCGAACGTGCGCTTCGAGCCCTGGGCGAACTGGGCCGGCGTGACGGCATGCAACGCCGGTTCATCACACTCGGCGGACAATCCCACCATCACGCGGCGTGATTCGTCGCGCAACTCGCGGGGGTCCGCACCGGCGTCCAGCAGCAGGTTCACCATGGCGCGCGACTCGGCGTTGTAGAGCGGATGGCGGTGGCCGCCGTCGGACGGATCCAGCGCCGCCCCCGAGGCGATCAGCAAGGCGGCTGCCTCGATGCGGTCGCATTCGGCCGCATGCGCCAGGGCGCGGCCTCCGAAGTCGTCCGCCTCGTCGACCGGCAGCCCGAGTTCGATCAACCACCGCAGCATCGGCAGGTGGCCACACTCGACGGCGTCGAACAGCGGTGGACGTCCGCACCGTCCCCGCGCATGGATGTTCGATCCATGGTCCCTGAGCAGCGCCGCCTTGTCGATGTCTCCCGACTGAACGGCCAGGCCCCAGGCGGTGCGATCCCAGCGGTCGGACGCCTCGAGGGCGGCACCCGCGTCGAGCTGTGCCTGCACGTCGGAAAGCGTGCCGAGCGCAACGGCCGTCATCAGCGGCGTCCACTGCAGCGGCGCAGGATCGGCGCCCGCCTCCAGCAGGTAGCGCACGGCATCGAATCGTCCCCGGTTCGCCGCGACGCTGAGCGCCGACTCGCCATGCGACGATGCACCGTCCAGCGGCGCCCCGTGGGCGATCAGCAGCCCCAGCTGCTCGACGAGGTGCCGCCCACCGGCATAGGCGGCCAGTGTCAGGGCGGTGGCTTCACCCTCGTGGGCGCGCCACCGCAAATCCGCTCCCGCACCGATCAGCCAGCGCAACACCGCGGGATCGCCACGGCGCAGTGCGGCCTTCGTCGGCGCATCGTGCAGGCTGCCGTACCGGCTGTCGGCCTCCCCCCAGCGATTCACGTCGGCACCATGGTCCACGAGGCACTGCAACACGTCGAAGCTGGCCTGGGGACTCCGGATCGCCGCGGTGAGCACCGTGCGGCCGTTCGAGTCCACCAGGTCGAGGTCGCCCGGACGCCCTCCTCGAAGCAGGGTTTGCAGCGCCGGGAGATCACCGCGCGACGCCGCGGCGACCAAGTCATCGAATCGGGTGGAGTTCATGGCCCCATGGTACGGGCCGCCAAGTCCTCCATCTCGCGTGAACTGCCACACGCCCTGACACACACGGCCGGCATCAATCATGCGATAGTGGTTTCACGCGACGGCCCTCCTCGCCGTCCGGAAGGGAGGCCCTGTGCAGACGCTCGACGTGATGCTCTCGCTGAACCTGTTGACCCCCCGCCAGCATGCCGAGATCCGCGCGTGGACCGCGCGGGCCCGCACGCCGGAAAAGATCATGGAAATGCCGCCGCACCTGTGGCGGGCGCTGGAACTGGCCAGCGTGCTGATGGACTTCGACGGGGAGCTGGAACAGACCTGCTGAGGCCGTTCCATCCCCCCGCGCCACCGACCGGTCAGCCCCGCTGTCCGGCCGATGGCATCAGCACCTCGCGATGACGCGCGAGGAAGGCCGTCACCCCCTCGGGCGCCGACCCGGTCAGGGCCTCGACGCCGTCGGACACCGTGTCCATGGCACCGAGGGCCACGCCCCGGTCGATGCCCGCGAGCACCGCGGCCAGCGGTGGCGGCAGGCCCGTGGCCGCCAGCCGGCGCTGCAGTTCGTCACCGTCGGCCCGTTCGACGGTGAGGGCGGTGCCCAGCACCGCGTTCGCGATCGCCACCAGTTCGTCGGCGCCGACCGCGGCGGGTCCGGTCACGTCCAGCGTGCGCCGCCCGTCGAACGGCTGGCGCAGCGCCTCGGCCGCCACGCGCGCGCAATCGGACCGCGCCACGTACGCGATGGCGCCGTCGCCAGCGGCCGTCACGAACCGGCCGCTGGCGATCGCGGGCGGCAGCGTGGTCAGCAGCATCTCCAGGTAGAACGCATGGCGCAGCACCGTGTGGCCCATCGGTCCGTCGCGCAGCCCGGCCTCGGTCGCCGCGTGGTCGGCCACCAGGGCCTTCAGCGGTGAATCGCCCGCACGTTGCAGCGAGGTGTAGACGACGTGCTGCACGCCGACCCGACGGGCGGCATCCAGCGCAGCGAGCTGCTGCCGCACGCGGCGCGGGCCGGCGTGTTCGGCGCCGGTGCTGACCAGCAGCAGCCGGCCGGTGCCGGCCCAGGCGGTCTCGAGCGAGGACGGGTCGTCGAAGTCCGCGGGGCGCACGTCCAGGCCACGTGCGGCCAGGTCCGGCACGTGTGCCGGGGTACGGGTGGTGCCGCGCAGGTGCGGCACACCGAGGTCGAGCAGGTGCGAGGCCGCGAGGCGGCCCAGGTGGCCGGAGACACCGGACACCGTGAGGGAAGAAGAAGTCATGACGAAGGTCTTTCCGGAAGGCCGGCCCATGAGGCGGACGGCCGTGACGGGAACCCGCGCGCGGCCTCACGGCCGGCGCGGCTGCGGGGGCAGGGACGCCGCGGCGCCCCTGCGGTCAGCAGGAGGAAGGAAAGACCTTTTGCACGGGGCCATCTTCGCGGGCGCGGCCGACGGCGTCAACGCCTCGCCTCACCAATTCCCAACCCATCGGGTCTTGGCAGGCACGGAAACGGGCCATCTCCCTGGGGAAGATTTCTGCCCATTCGCTAAACTCCTCGTGTCGCACCTTGCCTTGGGCGCGCTTGCCACATCCCCGCAATGACTCCTCTCGGAACCGGGTTCTATACCAACACCGATGCAGCCAGGATCCTGCAGGTGCGGTCGCGCGACGTGAGCCGCTGGATGTTCGGCTACGACTTCACCTCGAAACGCGCCGACGGCCAACGCGTGAAGCACCATTCCGATCCGCTGTGGAAGACCCAATACGCTGACGACCCGGACCTCAACCGTTCCGCCATCGGCTTTCTGGACCTTCTGGAGCTCCGCATCGTTCGGGAGTTCGTGAACGTCGGGGTGCCTCTTTCCATCGTCCGTCGTTGCCTGGAAGCGGCCAAGACGTTGTTCGATGCGGCGTATCCGCTGACGACTCAGCGATTTCTGACAGATGGGCGCACCGTCTTCGCTGAAGCGATGAAGGACGATCCCGATGCAGCGCTGCTGGACCTGCGAACCCGCCAGTACGCATTCAAATCCATCATCAAGCCATCGCTCTATGCCGGCATCGAATATGACGGAGAGCGGGCAGCCCGCTGGTATCCAGACGCTCGCACCAAGAGTGTCATGCTCGATCCTGACATCCAATTCGGCAAGCCTGTCGTCGCGCGATCCGCGATCCCCACTGCGGCGCTCTATCTGGCCTATGTCGCTGAAGGCAGTGACGACAGCGCAGCAAGCACGGTCGCCCGCATCTATGAAGTACCGCGCAAGGACGTTTTGGCCGCGGTCCGATTCGAAACCGAACTGAAGGCGGCTTGAAGTTCCTGTTCGACAACAACTGTCGCCCGCTTGGCCGCGGGCGCTCAAGGCGTTGTCAGAAACGGTAAAGCACGTCGAGGACGTGGCAGCACTCAGAGATCGTTTCGACGCCTCTTCGGCCGATGCCATCTGGTTGAAGGCACTGTCCGAGGAAGGCGACTGGGCCATCGTCTCCGCTGATGAATTCAGGAAATCCGACGCCGAGAAGCAGTTGATCCACAGGGCAGGCCTTGCCGTCTTCGTGCTGGCGCCGACCTGGAATCACTTTGCCCATTGGGAGCGCACCGTCCAGATCGTCCGATGGTGGCCCAAGATCGTGGAACAGGCACAACTCGCTCGGGTAGCCGTCCGCGTCCCCTGGAAAACGACCTCGCGCTTCGACAGCTTGCGCTACTGACCTGTTTCTCGATCGTCCCGACCTTCGTCGGGACGATCTACCGGGTCAGCGGGCCGCGTCCGGGAGCTCGATCTTGATGTCGAGCACTTCCAGGTTGTCGGTGCGTTCGAGGTTCACCTTGATGTCCTCGGGCTTGATCGACACGTACTTGGAGATCACCGCGACCAGTTCGCGCTGGAGCTGCGGCAGGTAGTCGGACGAGGCCGAACGGCCATTGCGTTCGTGGGCGAGGATGATCTGCAGCCGCTCCTTGGCGACGCTGGCGGTCTTCTTTTTCTCCCCGAGAAGAAACGAGAGAAACGACATCGTTGCTTACCTCCCGCCGAACAGGCGCTTGAAGAACCCGGGCTTTTCGGCATCGGTGAACCGCATCGGGCGTTCCTCGCCAAGGAACCGTGCGACCACGTCCTTGTAGGCTTCCGCCACGTCGGTGTCCTTCAGGTGGATGGCCGGCAGGCCCTGGTTGGACGCGTCCAGCACGGACTCGGATTCGGGGATCACGCCGATCAGCGGCGTGCGCAGGATCTCCTGGATGTCCTCCAGCGAGAGCATCTGGCCGCCCACCACGCGCGACGGGTTGTAGCGCGTGATCAGCAGGTGTTCCTTGATGGGGTCCTGGCCCTCGATGGCACGCTTGGTCTTCGACGACAGCATGCCGAGGATGCGGTCGGAGTCGCGCACCGACGAGACCTCGGGGTTCGTGACGATCAGCGCTTCATCGGCGAAGTGCATCGCCATCAGCGCACCCGTCTCGATGCCGGCGGGCGAGTCGCAGACGATGTACTCGAAGTCCATCTCGGCGAGTTCCTTCAGCACGCGCTCGACGCCGTCCTGCGTGAGCGCGTCCTTGTCGCGCGTCTGCGAGGCGGCCAGCACGAACAGGTTGTCGCACTGCTTGTCCTTGATCAGCGCCTGGTTCAGGTTCGCCTCGTTGTGGATCACATTGATCAGGTCGTACACCACGCGGCGTTCGCAGCCCATGATCAGGTCGAGGTTGCGCAGACCGACGTCGAAGTCGATCACGGCGGTCTTGTGCCCGGCGAGCGCCAGCCCGGATGCAAAGCTCGCACTGGTGGTGGTCTTGCCCACCCCTCCCTTGCCGGAGGTCACCACGACGATTTTGGCCATCGGTTTGTCGATCCTTGTTGGTTGATTCGGATGTTTCTTGTTCACAGCTTCAGCGCCTCGACCACGAGGCGCTCGCCGTCGAGCCGCACCTGCGCAGGCTTGCCCAGCACCTCGGCCGGCAGCGCCGTCTCGGTGGTGCGGTAGGTGCCGGCGATGGAAACCAGCTGCGGTTCCATGCAGATGCTGAAGATGCGTGCGCTGGTGTCGCCCTTGGCGCCCGCGATGGCGCGGCCGCGCAGCGGGGCGTACACGTGGATGTTGCCGTCGGCGATCACCTCGGCACCGAAGCTCACGACCGCGAGCACGACGAGGTCGCGGCCCTTGGCGTAGGCCTGCTGGCCCGAGCGCAGCGGCTTGTCGACCACGAGCGCGCCGGACGGGATCACGGGCCACACGGGCGGCGGCACCTCGAGCACGGGCGCCGGTGCCGGCGCTTCCGGTTCGGGCGTCATCACGGGTTTCGGTGCGGGCGGGGCCTGCGTCAGGGCAGGCGTGTCGCCGAGGCCGGCGGCCAACGCCTGCGCCATCTGGTCCTCGCTGCCGCCGAGCACCCCCACCGGCTGCAGGCGGTGCTGGCGCAGCAGTGCGGCCAGCGCGGTGAAGTCGATCGCGGTTTCGGCTTCACGCACCGCAGCCAGGTCGATCACGACGGGGTCGAAATCGAAGAGGGACGGGGTGCTGCCGAAACGTTCTTCCAGCGCCGAGGCGAGCGCGTCCAGGTCGGTGGACTTCAGCACCAACGCCATCGCCGTCAGGGCGGCACTTTTCAGGTCGAAGAGGGCGGACGGCGTACCGGTCGAAGCTGCAGCCATGGAAGGAGCGTGTCAAAGGGGCGAAGTTTACCTGCCCGCAGACGGTCGCCCCGGTGGATCCCGGCGTTCGCCGGGATGACATTCAGGCGGCGCGAGCGAACGCGGCGGCTTCGGCGACCCGCTCGGGGTCGGGCCGGACGCCGGTGTACAGCACGAACTGTTCCAGCGCCTGCAGCGCGATCACCTCGCCGCCGGTGATCACCGGGCGGCCGGCGGCGCGGGCCGCCACGATGAGCGGCGTCTCGACCGGGATCGCCACGACGTCGAACACCGTGTGGGCGGCGTCGATCAGCGAAAGGCTGTACGCGAGGTCGCCCGATTCGTCGCCGCCGGTCATGCCGATGGGGGTCACGTTGACGAGCAGGCCGGCCGCGAGGCCCGAGGTGTCGGGCTGCCACGTGTAGCCGTAGGTGCCCGCCAGCGCGCGGCCGGTGGCCTCGTTGCGGGCGACGATCACGCCGTCCTTGAAGCCGGCATCGCGCAGCGCGCACGTCACGGCCTTGGCCATGCCGCCGCTGCCGCGCACGGCCACGCGCAGGTCGCGCGGCACCTGGTGCACGTCGAGCAGGTGGCGCACCGCGAGGTAGTCGGTGTTGTAGCCGCGCAGGAAGCCGTCGTCGTTGACGATGGTGTTGACGGACTGCAGCACGCCGGCCGACGGGTCCAGCGCGTCGAGCATCGGGATCACGGCCTCCTTGAACGGCATCGAGATCGCGCAGCCGCGGATGCCCAGCGCGCGGATGCCGCCCACGGCCGCGGCCAGGTCCTTCGTGGTGAAGGCCTTGTAGACGAAGTCGAGGTCGAGCGCGTCGTACAGGAAGTTCTGGAAGCGCGTGCCGAAGTTGCCCGGACGGGCGGACAGCGACATGCACAGCCGCGTGGTCTTGCTGATGGAGGTTTTCATGGCGAGGGAATGAGTCGGTAGGCCGCGGCGTCGGCATCGAGCGTGTCGCGCGGCGGGAGGTCGGGGGTGCGGCGCTGGATGCGCCAGGCCGCGCAGGCGAGGCCGCGGCGGGCGGCGGCCTCGAAGGGCAGGCCCGCCATCAGCCCCGCGGTGGTGCCGGCGACCACCGCGTCGCCCGCGCCCACCGTGGTGCAGATGGGCACGGCGGGGACGGCGCAGGTCCAGGCGCCGGCGGCGGTCGCGAGCACCGCGCCGTCGGCGCCGAGGGACACCAGCACATGGGGCACGCCCTGGGCCACCACACCACGGGCCGCGGCCATGACGTCGGTGACCGTGGGCAACGGCCGGCCACACAGGGCTTCGAGTTCGTCGCGGTTGGGTTTCACGAAGACAGGCATGGCACGTGGCGTGCCGGCCAGTCGGCGCAGCAGGTCGGCCAGGGCCTCGCCGCCGGTGTCGACGACCAGGCGGGCCCCGGCGGCCGACAGCGAACGCGACAGGCGCTCGAGCGTGCCCGCGTCCACACCCGGCGGCAGGCTGCCGGTGAGCAGGCACCAGTCGCCCGGGGCCACGCGCGCGCCGAGCGTTCGGTCGAGCTGCTGTTCCGCCTCGGCGAGCGTGGCAGGGTCGAAGGCGATGCCGGGCAGGTCCACCGAGGTGGTCTGCTGGCGGGCGGTGTCGGTGAGTTGCAGGTTCTCGCGGATGTGGCCGGAGACCCGGTCCATGGCGTCCGAGATGCCGCGCGCCTGGAACGCCGCCTCGAAGACCCCGGCGTTCTCGCGTCCGAGCCAGCCGCACATCGCGACCGGCACGCCGAGCGAGGCCAGGCCCGCCGCGACGTTGAAGCCCTTGCCACCCGCCTGCCGGTGTTCCCCGGTGGCGAGGTGCGTGTGCCCGGGCGCGAGCCGGTCGACCCACAAGGTGCGGTCGATGGCGGGGTTCAGCGAGACGGTGCAGGCGCGGGGGGACATGCGGAAGAAAGGGCCCGAAGCGGCGACTCTACCCCAAGCCTCCCCCCGGAATCGCCCGGCGCACACCTGGTTTCGTTCAGGGAGGCCCTGGGCTGTCCGAACGGGCCAAGAGGTGCCAGAATCAGTGCCCCACCCCGCGCCCCTGACGACGCCCAGGCTGCCATCGCGACCCGATGCACCCCGCGCGCCGCGATCGCTGCCCCACCCCCCGGCATCCGCGCGACGAATCGAATCCGCATCCGCCGCGTGCGCCCCTTGCGCCCGGCCGCCCCTGGAGAGTTCCGATGTCCGACATCACCAAAGGCAGCAAGCCGCTGTCTCCCGCCGAATCCGCGCTGCGCGACGCTGCGCTCGAATACCACCGCAGCCCCGTGCGCGGCAAGATCGCCGTCGTGCCCACCAAGCCGCTGTCGAACCAGCGCGACCTCTCGCTCGCGTACTCGCCGGGCGTGGCCTACGCGTGCCTCGCGATCGAGGAGAACCCCGCGCTCGCCGCCGACTTCACGTCGCGCGCCAACCTCGTCGGCGTGGTCACCAACGGCACCGCCGTGCTGGGCCTCGGCGACATCGGCCCGCTCGCCGGCAAGCCGGTGATGGAGGGCAAGGGCTGCCTGTTCCGCAAGTTCGCGGGCATCGACGTGTTCGACATCGAACTGGCCGAACGCGACCCCGACAAGCTCGTCGAGATCATCGCTGCGCTCGAGCCCACGCTCGGCGGCGTGAACCTCGAGGACATCAAGGCGCCCGAGTGCTTCTACATCGAGCGCCAGCTGCGCGAGCGCATGAAGATCCCCGTCTTCCACGACGACCAGCACGGCACCGCCATCATCTCCAGCGCCGCGCTGCTCAACGGCCTCGAGCTGGTGGGCAAGGACATCGCCCAGGTGAAGGTGGCGGTGTCGGGCGCGGGTGCCGCGGCCATCGCGTGCCTCGACATGATGGTCACGCTCGGTGTGTCGCCGAAGAACGTGTTCGTCTGCGACAGCAAGGGCGTGATCCACGACCAGCGCGCCGACAAGCTCGACGCGTCGAAGCAGCGCTACCAGCAGAAGACCGACGCGCGCACCCTCGCGGACGTCGTCCGTGGCGCCGACGTGTTCCTCGGCTGCTCGGCCGCCGGCGTGCTCACCGTCGAGATGGTCAAGACCATGGCCGACAAGCCGCTGATCCTCGCGCTCGCCAACCCCGAGCCCGAGATCCGCCCGGAACTGGCGAAGCTCGCGCGCCCCGACTGCCTGATCGCGACCGGCCGGTCGGACTACCCGAACCAGGTCAACAACGTCCTGTGTTTCCCGTACATCTTCCGCGGCGCGCTCGACTGCGGCGCCACGCGCATCACCGACGAGATGAAGATCGCGTGCGTGAAGGAGATCGCCGCGCTGGCCAAGGCCGAGATCAGCGCCGAGGTGGCCTCCGCGTACGACGGCCGCGAGCTGCGCTTCGGCTCCGACTACTTCATCCCCACGCCGTTCGACTCGCGCCTGATCCTGCGCATCGCACCGGCCGTGGCCGAAGCCGCCGCCGCATCGGGCGTGGCCGCGCGCCCCATCGAGGACCTCGAGGCCTACCGCGAGTCGCTGACCCGCTTCGTGACCCACACCGGCATGATCATGCAGCCGGTGTTCCGCGCCGCCCGCTCGGCGCCGAAGCGGATAGTGTTCGCCGAAGGTGAAGAGGAACGTGTGCTGCGCGCCGTGCAGATCGCCCTCGACGAGAAGCTCGTGCGCCCGATCCTGATCGGCCGCCCCGAGGTGATCGCCGCGCGCATCGAACGCGCCGGCCTGCGCCTGCAGCCGGGCCGCGACTTCGAGCTGGTGAACCCGGGCGACGACGCCCGCTTCAACCAGTACTGGGAGGCCTACCACCAGCTCAACGGCCGCAACGGCGTGTCGCCCGAGACGGCCAAGTCCATCGTGCGCCGCTCCAACACCGTGATCGCCGCGCTGATGGTGCACCTGAACGACGCCGACGGCATGCTGTGCGGCCTCGTGGGCCGCTACGACGCCCACTTCGAACACGTGCGCGACATCATCGGCCTGCGCCAGGGCGCCCGCACCTTCGCCGCGATGAACGCGCTGCTGCTCGACCAGCACACGCTGTTCATCACCGACACCTTCATCCACGACGAACCCGACGCGGCCCAGCTCGCCGACATCGCCGAGATGGCGGTCGACGAGGTCAAGCACTTCGGCCTGCCGCCGAAGGTGGCCTTCCTGTCGCACTCGATGTACGGCAGCAGCAAGCGCGCGTCGGCCGTGAAGATGCGCGAGGCGCGCAACCTCTTCGCGCACCGCTGCCCCGACGTGGAGGCCGACGGCGAGATCCACGGCGACGCGGCGCTCAGCGAGGACCTGCGCCTGAAGGCCCTGCCCTCCTCCACGCTGACCGGTGCGGCCAACGTGCTCGTGCTGCCCAACCTCGACGCCGCGAACATCCTGTTCAACGTGCTGAAGATGACCGGCGGCCACGGCGTGACCGTGGGTCCGGTGCTGCTGGGCGCCGCGGCGCCGGTGCACGTGCTGTCGCCGTCGGCGACGGTGCGACGCATCGTCAACATGACGGCGCTGGCGGTGGCGCAGGCAGGCAAGGGGAGGTGACCGGTGTCATCCCGGCGAACGCCGGGATCACCGGTGCAGGGGCGCGCCGTGACAACAGTGGGCCCCGGCGTTCGCCGGGGTGACCATCAAGGGCCGACGTCGAAGGTCACCTTCAGCACGCCCTTCCCCACCGCTTCCCGCCCCCGCTCCCGCCCCGGGAACACATACGGCGCCAACCGCGCCTTCGTCCCCTCCGGCAGCGCGTAGTACAGCGTCGCCGGCTGCTTCGCCAGCGCCTGCGCGGTGAGGTATCCGATCAGCGCGTGTTCCAGCGAGTGGTACCCGTTCTTCCACTGGTGCTGCTTCAGCGCGTCGCCCGGTTCACCCGACGGCGACAGCCAGCCGTACACCTCGCCGTGTTCACGGTCCACGAAGTGCGTGAGCCAGTACGGGCCGGTGCGTTCGAGGTAGCCGAGGTAGCGCCGGTCGCCCAGCGCGAGGGTCGACGCGAGCTGGTCGAGTTCGGCGGAGATCCACCACTGCTGGCTCGTGTCCTGGCCGTCGGCGGTCCAGCGCGAAGCCCAGGCCCCGGTGTCCTCCTGGAAGGCCTCGGCCAGCACGGCATGGCCCTTGGCCTCGGCCCACGCGGCCGCGTCCGCGTCGCCCCGGATCCGCGCGGCGAGCAGCACCATCCAGTAGGCCTTGCCGCTGTGGCCGTAGTCGTTGTGGCGCGCGCCCGGCACCTCGCCGCCCGCGTCCAGCGTGCCGCGGCAGCGGGGCTGGTCGCCCGCGCAGTAGTGTGTGCGGATGGCACCGACGAGCCGGCCCATGTCGGCCAGCCAGCGCTGGCGGCGCTCGCCGTCGAGCAGCGGCGTCACCAGCACCATGTACGCGTTGAGCGGGTCGAGCTGGGCCACGAGTTCGCGCTTGCCCGACTCGGGGCCCTTCAGCGTCCAGCGCATCTCGCCGCGGTCCGCGTCGAAGTGGCTCATCAGGTGGCGGTGCAGGCGGTCGAGGTCATCGAGCGTGGCCGGGTCGCGGGTCAGGTCGTAGACGGCGGCCATCGCGAGCGCGGCGTACGCGAGGTCCTGCGCGGTGCGTTCGCCGACGGGCGGCTGCACGCGGCCGTCACGGTCGTAGTAGGTCGCGGCGCTGCCCGTGGCCGCGTCGAGCGCGCGGGCGCGGATGTCGGCCGACCCCGCCTTCGCCGCGTCCAGCAGCGCCGGGTCGCCGGTCAGGTGGAAGCCCACGGCGTACGCGAAGGTCTGGCGCGACTGCATGCGCACGTACTCGCGGCCCAGTTCGGCGCGGATCCAGCCCGGCGCCCGCGCGAGTTCCTTGCACGGTTTGGCCGCGTCGTATGCCCCGCCGTCGATGCAGCGGAAGGTGGGGAACCGCCCGACGGGCGACCCGAGTGCGGCGGGCTGGCGCCAGTACGGCAGCAGGTCGTCGGTGGTGTGGCGGAGCCAGGCGGCGCCATCGGGTGCGGCCGCGTGGCCCAGCAGCGGGGCCACGGCGAGCGCGAGGGCAGCGAGGAATTTGGGCATCGGGGGACGGGTCGACTTGATCGGTCAAGTGTTCCCGATCCCCGAGGACGATGCAACCCCACCGAACCCGTCATCCCGGCGAAGGCCGGGATCCAGCGCGGCGCGTGGGCCCCGGCGTTCGCCGGGGCGACCATTCAGGTGCGGCCACCCCACCGCTGCGCGAGCACCCCGCCGATCGCGAGCTGCAGCGGGTGGTACAGCATCAGCGGCATCAGGATCAGGCCGAGCGCCGGGTTCGTGCCGAAGATCATCTGCGCCATCGGCACGCCGGAGGCCAGCGTCTTCTTCGAGCCGCAGAAGATCGCGGCCACGCGATCGGCGTCGCTCAGGCCGATGAGGCGCGCGAGCGCGCGCACCACCAGCATCACGACGACGAACAGCACCAGCGTCGCGATGGCGGTGCCCACGACGGTCATCACGCCGAAGCGCGTCCACACGCCCTGCACCACCGAGTCGGCGAACGAGGTGTAGATCAGCATCAGGATCGTGCCGCGGTCCACCCACTGCAGGCGCGACTTGTGTTTGGCGGCCCACTCACCGAGCCACGGCCGCGCGAGCTGCCCGGCGGCGAGCGGCACGAGCACCCACAGCACGAGGTCGCGGATCACCGGGCCGATCGGGAACTCGATGCCGGCCTGGCCGAGCATCCAGCCCATCCACATCGGCGTGAGCAGCACACCGATCAGGCTCGACAGCGTCGCGTTGAACACCGCGACCGGCACGTTGCCGCGGGCCGCGACCGTCAGCGCCACCGACGACGACACGGTGGACGGCAGCGCGCACAGGTAGAAGAAGCCGAGTTGCAGGTCGTGCGGCACGAGGCCGTGGGACGCCCACACGCCGGCCACGCCGATCAGCGGGAACAGCACGAACGTGGCGCCCTGGATCAGCAGGTGCGCGCGCCAGCTCGCGGCGCCCGCCCGCATCGCGGGCAGGCTCAGCGACAGGCCGTTGAGGAAAAAGACGAGCGCCACGCCCACCTTGTTGAGCAGCTCGGGATGCAGGGCCCCGCCGTGCGCACCCGGCGTGGGCCACAGGAAGGCCAGCACGACCGCGATGACCATGCCCTTCATGAAACCGTCGAACTTGAACCCCGGAGACTTCTTCACCGTCACTGCACTCACCACGCCGCCACCTGCCCGTCACTGCGGGGGTCCTCGCCCCCTTCGATCAGGCCGTCCGGATGGCGGATCAGCGCCCCCGCATGGCCCATGCGTTCGTCGAACTCCGCGACCACCTCCACCGGGTGGCCGAGGGCCCGCAGCCGCTCGATCACGTCGTCGCCGTAGCGGCGCTCGATCTTCAGCGTGGTGCTCTGCTCGGCCCACGTGCGGCCCAGCAGCCAGCGCGGCGCCGACACGGCGGTGCGCACGTTGTGACCGCCGTACATCAGGCGCGACAGCACGGCGGCCTGGGTCTGTGGCTGCCCTTCCCCACCCATCGTGCCGTAGACGACGAGCTGGCCGTCGGGGCGCTGCGCCATCGCCGGGTTGAGCGTGTGGAACGGCTTGCGGCCCGGGGCGAGCGAACGCAGCTTGCCGGGACGCAGGTCGAACGAGCAGCCGCGGTTCTGCCACCAGATGCCGGTGCCGGGCAGCACGACGCCGCTGCCGAACTCGAAGAAGATGCTCTGGATCATGCTGACCGCGCGGCCTTCGGCGTCGACGACGCCGAGCCACGTGGTGTCGCCATCGCTCACCGGCGCGGGCCACGGGCTCGCCTTGTCGACAGGCACGGCGGCGGCCAGCCTCGCGATGGCTTCGTCCGTCAGCCACGAGGCCGGCGTGGACGGCAGCGTGCCCGGGTCGGTCACCACGCGGTCGCGCACGATGAAGGCCTGCTTGGTGGCCTCGACCAGTGCATGGATGCCTTCCACGTTGTCGGGGCTCCAGCCTTCCTGCCGGATGCGGTCGTGGATCGCGAGGATCAGCAGCGACGCGAGGCCCTGCGTGGGCGGCGGCAGGTTGAAGACCCGGGTGCCGTCCTTCAGCGTGACCGACAGCGCGTCGACGATCACCGGCGCGTGCGCGGCGAGGTCGGCCGCGACCAGCGGCGAGCCGGCCGCCTGCAGGTCTGCCGCGATCGACTTCGCGAGTTCACCACGGTAGAAGTCGTCGGTGCCGGCCTGGCCGATGCGTTCGAGCGTGGCGGCCAGCGCCGGGAAGCGGTGGCGTTCACCGTAGACGGGCACCTGGCCGTCGCGCAGGAAGTGGTCGGCGAAGCCGGACACGTTCACCAGGTCCTTCAGCTTCGCGCGGGTGTTCTCCTCCTGGCTGTGCGTGACGGGGAAGCCGTCGCGCGCATAGGCTACCGCCGATTCGAGCAGGCGCGACAGCGGCAGCTTGCCACCCCACACGTCGCGGCTGTGCGCGTAGGCCGCACCCCAGCCCGACACGGTGCCGGCCACGGTGTTGGCCGCGAGCGGCCCGCGCCACGGGATGCTGGGGGCGTCGCCGTACAGCGCGGGCGTCACCTGGCTGCCGGCGCGGCCGCAGGCGTCGATGCCGACGATGTCCTTGCCGGGTTCGTGCAGCAGCCAGAAGCCATCGCCGCCGATGCCGGTCATGTGGGGATACACGACGGCGAGCGTCGCGGCCACTGCGATGGTGGCCTCGATGGCGTTGCCGCCGTCGCGCAGGATGTCGAGCCCGGCCTGCGCGGCCAGGCTGTGCGACGCGACGACCGCGCCACGGGTGCCGAGGATGGGTTTCATGGGACCTGTCTCGGAGTTGGAATGAGGGTCACGCGTCGCGTGGTGCGGTCCACGCCGGCGCGAGCCGGCCGGCCGCGCCGCGCGCGGAAAAGAGGTGGTTGCGCATCTCGCGGTACGCGCCGACGGCATCGCGCGCCAGCACGGCCTCGACGATGGCCACGTGTTCGGCGAACGATTCGGCCATGCGCTCGACGTTGCGGAATTGCGTGCGGCGGAACGGCGCCACGCGCGCGCGCAACGACTTGGCCGTGTCGACCAGCACCGGGTTGTGCGAGCCGTTCAGCAGGCACACGTGCAGTTCCCGGTTCAGCCGGTCGTAGGCGTCGACGTCGCTCGACTGCAGGGCCTGCCGCGTCTCGGCATGCAGGCGGGCGAGTTCGCGGCGTTCGGCCTCGTCCATGCGCACGGCCGCATGGCGCGCGCAGGCGGCTTCCAGTTCGCCGATGGTCTCGAACATCGCGTCGAGCTGTTCCGGGGTCATGGCCGCCACCGACGCGCCGCGGTTCGGGCGGTACACCACGAGGCCGGTGGTCACCAGCTGCTTGAGCGCCTCGCGCACCGGGGTGCGCGACACGCCGTAGCGCGTGGCCAGCATGGCCTCGTCGAGCCGGCTGCCGGGTTCCAGGCGCCCGAGCACGATGTCCTCCGCGAGGCGCTCGCCGACCTCGTCGGTCAGGCGACCACGAGGACGGAGCGGCAAAGGGGGACTGCTGTCGGACTGCATGACAGGCGAATCTTTGCATGCAAGATCCTCCGGCGGATCATCCCCCGGATGTATTTCGCAAGCCACTGATTCAGAACGTGTTTTCGACATTTGTGCATCGCACCGCAGGGCGCTCGGGATTGATTCCGTGCATGCAAGTTCGGGCACCCCTGCGGAAATCAGCGGGAATCCGCATGCACCGCTCAGGCCGCCAGCCGCGGGAACCAGCATGCGTACGCCCCGCCGCCGTCCCGCGCGAGCGGCGGCACTTCGGCCGTGCAGCGGGCCGAGGCCGACGCGCAGCGCGGCGCGAACGCACAGCCCGGCGGCAGCGCGGCCAGGTCGGGCGGCGAACCGCCGATGGTGGGCAGCGGCTGCCCGCGCTGGCCGTGGCCCACCACCGAGCCGAGCAGGCCCGCGGTGTACGGGTGCCGGGGCGATCGCACCACGCCTGCCACCGTGTCGTCCTCCACCAGCCGGCCGCCGTACATCACGGCCACACGGTCGGCCACCTCGACGGCCGCGCCGATGTCGTGGGTCACGAAGATCACGGCCATGCCCATCTCGCGCTGCAGCTCGCGCAGCAGCAGCAGGATCTGGATCTGCACGGTCGCGTCCAGCGCGGTGGTGGGTTCGTCGGCCAGCAGCACCTTCGGCTTGCACGACAGCGCGAGCGCGATCATGGCCCGCTGGCGCATGCCGCCCGACAGCTCGTGGGGGTAGGCGTCGAGCCGGCGTTTCGCCTGCGGGATCTGCACGCGCTCCAGCATCTCGAGCGCGCGCTGGCGCGCCGCGCGGCGATCCACCGCCTCGTGGGCCTGCACGGCCTCGGCGATCTGGTCGCCGACCGTGTAGACCGGGTCGAACGCGAGGCCCGGCTCCTGGAACACCATCGAGACGGTGCCGCCGCGGTAGCGCTGCAAGGCGCGCCCCTTGAGCGCCAGCACGTCCTGGCCGTCGGCGTGGATCTCGCCGGTGATGCGGGTGGTGGCCGCCGGGTGCAGGCGCAGCAGCGTGCGCAGCGTGACGCTCTTGCCCGAACCCGATTCGCCGAGCAGGGCCAGCACCTCGCCGGGGGCGAGGTCGAAGCTCAGGTCGGTGATGGCCGACGCGGGGCGCTCGCCGGTGAACTCGACGCCCAGGTGGCGCACGCTGAGGATCGGGGACGTCGTCATGCCAGCAGCTCCTCGGCGAAGTGGCACGCGGTCCAGTGCCCGGGGGTCGACTCCCGCAGCACCGGCACCGCGCTGGCGCACAGGTCGCGCGCGTGGGCGCAGCGGTCGCGGAATCGACAGCCGCTCGGCGGGTCGATGGGGTTCGGCGGGTCGCCGGCCAGTGGCGACACCGTGGTGCGGTGGTCCGGGTCCATCGACGGCACGGCCGACAGCAGCGCCTTCGTGTACGGGTGGCGCGGCGCGCCGAAGATGCGGTCCACCGGGCCGGTCTCCACCACACGGCCGAGGTACATCACCATCACGCGGTCGCTCAGGTAGTGCACCACGTGCAGGTCGTGCGAGATGAAGAGGTACGTGAGCCCGCGTTCGGCCTTCAGGTCCTGCAGCAGGTTGAGCACCTGGGCCTGCACCGACTTGTCGAGCGCGGCCACGGCCTCGTCGAGGATCAGCAGCCGCGGCTCGAAGGCCAGCGCCCGCGCGATGTTCACGCGCTGCCGCTGCCCGCCCGACAGCTCGTGCGGGAAGCGCGAGCCGAACTGGTCCGGCGACAGGCCCACGCGGGCCAGCAGCCCCCGCGCCCGGGCGACGGCCTCGGCCTTGGGCACGCCATGCACCTGCGGTCCGTACGCCACGGCATCGAGGATCGTCATCCGCGGGTTCAGCGACGCGAACGAATCCTGGAACACCATCTGCAGCTGCTGGCGGAAGTCCTTCAGCGCGAGGCCGCCGAACTGGCCGACGCCTTCACCGTCGAAGATCAGTTCACCGCCGTCGGGGTCCATCAGGCGGGCGATGAGCCGCGCCGTGGTGGACTTGCCGCAGCCGGACTCGCCCACGATGCCGAGCGTCTCGCCCTTGGCGACGGTGAAGCTCACGCCGTCGACGGCACGCACCTGCTGGCGTTTCGAGCCGCGCACGGCGAAGCGTTTGTCGAGGTCGCGCACCACCAGCAGCGGCTGCGCGGGGCCGCCGCGGTCGGCGGAAGCGGAAGAGGTGTTCATCGGCGGATGTCCATGGCCGACCGCACACCGTCGGCCAGCAGGTTGAAGGCCATCGACGTGACGAAGATCATCACGCCGGGCAAGGCGGCGAGCCACGGGTTCAGGTAGATGGCCGAACGCAGCGTGTTGAGCATCAGTCCCCACTCGGGCTCCGGCGGCTTCACGCCGAGGCCCAGGAACGAGAGGCCGGACGCGAGGATCATGCTGACGCTCACGAGGCCCGTGGCGTACACGAACACCGGACCCAGCACGTTGCCGAGCACGTGCACGCGGATGATCGACAGCGGGCCCGCGCCGCTCATGCGCGCCGCGTTCACGTAATCGAGGTCGCGCACCTGCGTGGTCACGCTTTCGGCCACGCGCACCACCTGCGGCACGAACACGAGGGTCAGCGCGATCAGGCTGTTGCTCATGCCGGGCCCCAGCGCGCCGGCGATGGCCACGGCCAGCAGCACCGACGGGAACGCGTAGAACACGTCGAGCGTGCGCATGATCAGCATGTTGGTGCGGCCACCGGCGTAGCCCGCGAACAGGCCGATCGACGTGCCGATCACGAAGGCCATCAGCACGGGCATCACGCCCAGCAGCAGCGACAGGCGGCCGCCGTACATCAGGCGCGACAGCATGTCGCGGCCCAGTTCGTCGGTGCCGAGCCAGTGGCCTTCGGTGCCGAGGGGCTGCAGGCGCTTGAGCATGCTCGCCTGGAACGGGTCGGCCGGCGCGAGCCACGGTGCGAACACCGCGGCACCGAGGATCAGCAGCAGCACGAGGCCCGCGGCCATCGCGAGCTTCTCGCGCCGCAGCTGGCGGAACATCAGGGCCCAGTAGCTGCGGCCGGCGGCGGCGGCGGCGGGCGGGAGGGAGACGGCGGCGGTCATGGGGTGGACGGCGGACATGGCTCAGGCGCGGCCCATGCGCGGGTCGACGAGGGGCTGGAGGATGTCCACCAGCAGGTTGATCGCGACGAAGATCAGGCACAGCACGAGGATCGTGCCCTGCAGCAGCGGGATGTCGCGCTGGAAGATGGCGGTGTTGAGCAGGAAGCCGGTGCCCGGCCACGCGAACACCGTCTCGACGAGGATGGAGCCGCCCATCAGGTAGCCCACCTGCAGGCCGGCGACGGCCAGCACCGTGGGCGCGGCGTTGCGCGCGACGTGGCGGAACACCGCGGCGGGGCCGAGCCCGCGGGCGCGCAGCGCGACGACGAACTCCTGGTTCAGCGTGTCGGCCACCAGGGCCCGCACGGTGCGCGTGATGATGCCCATCGGGATCACGCACAGCGTGGCCGCGGGCAGCACGAGGTGGCGGATGTGCTCCAGGTCCCACAGCCACTCGCCCGAGCCCCCGGGGCCCGCGCCCATCGCGGGGAACCACGGGCGCTGGATGGAAAAGAGGATGGTCAGCACGAGGCCGAGCCAGTAGTGCGGGATGCTCACGCCCACCACCGACAGCGCGGTGGCGAGGCGGTCGACCACCCCGCCCTGCCGGTACCCGGCGATGCCGCCGAGCACACAGCCGAAGAACACGCCCACGGCCGCGGCCACGCCGGCCAGCAGCACGGTGTTGGACAGCGCGCCCAGCACCTCGGCCGCCACCGCGCGGCCGGTGGCGATGGACGCGCCGAGGTCGCCCTGCACCGCACGCGCGAGCCACAGGCCGTAGCGCACGGGCAGCGGGCGGTCGAGCCCGTACTGGGACTTCAGCGCCTCGATGACCTCGGCCGGCGCGTCCGCCGGGGCGATCGCGTTGAGCGGGTCGCCCGGCGCGAGGTACACGAGCGCGAACGACACGACGGTGACGCCGAGGGCGATGGGCAGCGCGTACAGCACGCGCTTGAGGAGGTAGGCGATCATCGTCGTGGCTCGTCCGGCTCGGGGGTCACATGCCGATCGTGGTCAGGTCCTGGAACCAGTGCTGCGCCTGCACGAAGGTCTTGACCTTCGGCGACAGCGCGTGCGGGTTGGTGTCGTGCACCACCCACAGCATCAGCGCGTCGTCCACCATCTGCTGGTGCACCTTGGCGAGCAGCTGGTCCTGCACCTTCACGTCGAAGCTCGTGCGGATCTTGTCGATCGCGTCGTCCACGGTCTTGTTCTCGTAGCCGCCCCAGTTCACGCCATTGGGCGCGACGTAGCGGCCGTAGGCGAAACGGGTCAGCGCATAGAACGGGTCGGCGGTGACGTAGCCGAGGTTGATGGCGCTGATGCCTTTGCCGGCGTTCATGTCGGCCTTCGCGCCACTGCGCCAGTGCAGGTACAGCGTCTCCAGTTCGACCACCTGGAATTCGAGCTGGATGCCGACCTCGGCGAGGCTCTGCTGGATGAACTCGTTCATCGGCAGCGACAGCATCTGGCCCGTGCCGCCCTGGGCGATGATGACCTTCGCCTTCAGCGGGTTGGCCTTCGTGTAGCCGGCCTGGGCCATCAGCGCGCGCGCCGCGGGCAGGTCGTACTTGATGTCGAACGAGGGCTTGCCAAACCACGGGCTGGTCTTGTCGAGCTGGCCCTTGGCGACGGACGCCTGGCCGTTGAGCAGCTTGACGATGGCCTCGCGGTCCACCGCGAGGTTGGCGGCCTTGCGCACGCGGATGTCGGCCCACGGCGAACCCGGCTGGGTGCTGAAGTGGTAAGGCCACACGTGCGGCGTCACGTTCTGCACGAGCTTGAAGCCGCGCGACTGCAGCTGCGGCAGCACGTCCGGCGGTGGGGTTTCGATCAGGTCGACCTGGCCGTTGAGCAGTGCGTTGGCGCGGGTCAGCGCGTCGGGGATCGGCATCAGCACGATGCGGTCGGTCTTCGGCAGGCGGGCCTTGTCCCAGTACGCGGCGTTGCGCACGAGGTCGGCGCGTTCGCGCGGCACGAGCTTGTCGAGCTTGAACGGACCGGTGCCCGAGGGCTTCACCGCCACCTTGGCCCAGTCACGGCCCTGGGCTTCCCACTGCGCAGGGCTGCCGATCAGGAACCACGGCAGCTGGTAAGGGAACAGCGCGTCGACGTCCTTCGTGACGATCTCGACGGTGTACGCGTCCACCACCTTGTACGACGCGATCGACGGGATGCGCGGGCGCACCTGGGCGCTTTGTTTCGCATCGAACTGCGGGCTCTTGTCGTTGAGCACCTTGTCGAGGTTCCACACGACGGCGTCGGCCTTGAACTCGGAGCCGTCGTGGAACTTCACGCCCTTGCGCAACGTGAAGCGCCAGACCTTGTTGTCCTTCGGGTCCACCTTCCATTCGGTGGCGAGGCCCGGCACGAGCTTGCCGGGGCGGGTGCCGATGTTGGCTTCCCATGCGATGAGCGGGTCGTAGATCGTGTGGCCGGTGAACTGGTACGCACCGGCGCCGCGGTCGGGCTGGCCCGTGGTGAGCGGGATGTCGGCCATCGAGATGCCGTAGCGGGCGACGGTCTCGGCCTGCGCGGCGAAGGCCGCGCCGAGCAGCGCGGGGACGGTGAGCAGCCAGGGGGCGAGCTGCTTGCGGAACAACGGGGACATCGGGAACCTCCAGGAAGAAGACGGAGGCTCTTCTGCATGCACCGTGCCAATCGGCCGCTTTGCGGCGATGTATTTCCCAAGTGCTTGTGGCGCGCAAGTTTTCCGCGCTTTGTGCAGGCGGCTTCGTGAAGCATGGCACGCGACCCGTGCATGCAATCAGGGCGCGCGATGCGGCGACGCCGTGCCGCGGTGCATGCAGCCGCATGAGGCCCTGTCACGGACGCGGGTGAGGGATCCCGGGCACGATGGCCCGTCCAGGAGGACCCATCCGATGCACCTGCAAGGTTCCTGTCACTGCCGCGCCGTGACGTTCGAGGTCGACGCCCCACACCCCGTGCCATTCATGCGCTGCTACTGCTCGATCTGCCGCAAGACCGCGGGCACCGGCGGCTACGCGATCAACCTCGGGGCGGACCACCGCACGCTGAAGGTCAAGGGCCGGCGCCACCTGCGCGTGTACCGCGCGGTGATGCCCGACGGTCACACGAGTTCCGGCGAGCGCCACTTCTGCGCAAAGTGCGGCACGGCGCTGTGGCTGTGGGACCCGCAGTGGCCCGACCTCGTGCACCCGCACGCGGGTGCGGTGGACACGCCGCTGCCTGCGCCGCCGTCGAGCGTGCACATGATGGTGGGCTCGAAGGCCCCGTGGGTCGTGGTCGAGGGCCGTGCGGGCGACCCGGTGCTCGAGACCTACCCCGACTTCTCACTCGCGCAGTGGCACGAGCGGGAGGGGCTCGTCTCGAAGTAGTTCAGCGGGTCAGGAACGCGAGTTCCGTGTCCCACGTGTTCATGTCGGGGCGGTTGTCATCCAGGTACCACTCGATGCGCGAACGCCAGGCCTCGCCGCGGCCCTCGGGCTGCTTGTCCCACGTGATGCCGTGGGCGCCGGCCCAGTCGAGCAGTTCGCCGGTGGCGCGCTCCAGGCCCATCGGATGGCCGTGGTACATCGCGACGAGGTACGGACCGGCGACGATCGTGTCGCCGAGCACCCGGCCGTCGCCCTCGACCGGCTTCTCCACCGGGAACCCGACGTCGACCGTCAACAGGCCTTCCATGTCGATCACGGGATAGCGGAAGAACGGCGGGCCCGACGGCGCGAGCCCGCGCTGGCCGAGCCAGCGGGCCAGCTCGCCGTGCAGCGGCGGCAGGTCGGTGGGCAGTTGCGCCATCGTGACGCGGTTGCGGATGACCACGCACGGCTGCGCCGGACGGGTTTCCAGGCGCGGGGTGGTGATCGTCGTCGCTGCAGTCGTGCTCATGGGGTGCTCCTTCACTGAACCGATGCGTTCAGTGTCGAGCCACCCCCACACCCCTGTCAAGGCAGGGGATGTCTGACGCGTCAGGCGCCGAGCCGGAAGGTGCCGACGGCACCCGACAGCTTCACCGCCTGGTCCTTCAGACTCTCGGCGGCGGCGGTCGATTCCTCGACGAGCGCGGCGTTCTGCTGGGTCATCTGGTCGAGGTCGGTGACGGCGCCGTTGACCGCGCCGAGGCCGATGCTCTGTTCGTTGGTGGCCGAGCTGATCTCGCCGATGATGTCCGTCACGCGCTGCACGCTCGCGACGATCTCGCCCATCGTGGCGCCCGCCTCGTTCACGAGCTTCGAACCCGATTCGACACTTTCCACCGACGCCGAGATCAGGCCCTTGATCTCCTTGGCGGCCTGCGCCGAGCGCTGGGCCAGCGTGCGCACCTCGGAGGCCACCACCGCGAAGCCGCGGCCCTGTTCGCCCGCGCGGGCGGCTTCCACCGCGGCGTTCAGCGCGAGGATGTTCGTCTGGAAGGCGATGCCGTCGATCGTGCCGATGATGTCGGAGATCTTGCGCGAGCTGGCGTTGATCTCTTCCATCGTCGTGACCACCTGCGAGACCACCTGGCCGCCGCGCAAGGCGACGTCGGCGGCGGACGCCGCGAGCTGGTTGGCGGTGCGGGCCGAATCGGCCGTCTGGCGCACGGTCACGGTCAGCTGTTCCATGCTGCTGGCGGCCTGCTGCAGGTTGCTGGCGGTCTGTTCGGTGCGGGTGCTCAGGTCCTGGTTGCCGGTGGCGATCTGGGTGCTGGCGGTGGAGATGCCGTCCACCACGCCACGCACCTGCTGCAGCGACTGACGCAGCGCGACACGCATCGCGTCGAGGGCCTTCAGCAGGCGGCCCGTCTCGTCGTCGGCGTGCGCGCTCTTCGACGAACCGCTCAGGTCCATGTCGGCGATGGCGCGGGCCACGGCCTCGGCGTCACGCAGCGGCACGAGGATGCTGCGCGAGAGCGACAGCGCCAGCACCACACCCACCACCAGCGAGACGATGCTGCTGGCAATCAGCAGCATCGTGGTCTGCGCACGCAGCGCGTCGATGCGGGCGGCGGCCTGGTCCAGCTGTTCCTGCTGCGAGGCCACCATTTCCTTCACGCCCGCGACGTAGTCCTTCGACCGCGGTTCGAACTGCTCGTTGAACGCGCGGTTCGCACCCTCGGCATCGCCGGACTTCTTCAGGTCGGCCACGGTCTGGCGGGCGGCGAGGTAACCCTTGCGCAGCACGGCGACCTTGTCGAACAGGGCCTTCTCCTCCGGGGAGTCCATGTGGTCCTCGATGGTCTTCTGCAACTCGTTCGTGCGGCTCACGGACGCGGCCGTGTGCGGGGCGAAATAGTCGACCAGGGCCGAATCGCTGCTCTTGGCGATGGCCGCGGCGCGCTGCACACCGGAGGTCGTGTGCATCAGCCATTCGGAGGCGGCACGTTCGACCAGCAGCTGGTCCTTCACGATGCCGTCGATGTGGGTGCCGAGCTCGCGCAGCTTCAGCACCGAGAACACGCTGGTCACGAGCGACAGCAGCAGGATGGCGCCGAGCACGAGGCTCAGTCGCTTGCGGATGGAGACGTTCTTGAACATTGGAGAACCCCGGGGACACGCGTTGTCGGATCAGCGAGCTTCCCTCTCGCCGTGTCTCCGGTTATCGGACGGCCCCCTTGCGAAGTGGAACGTGAACACGTGAACCACATCACACCCCTCCGGGAAACCTCCGATGGCTGAACGGTGGTTCGCCCGCATCGCGGAACGTCACCCAGGCTTGGGGTACTTCCGCGTGTTTTTGTCACGCTTGCGGGCGACGGACTCCTCGATGTCGATGCCGGAGTGGTCGGCCAGCTGCACCAGGTACAGCAGCACGTCGGCCACCTCATCGCCGATGCGTTCCTTCGTCGCGGGGTCGAGGGAGGCCACCACCGACTCCTCGGGGGTCATCCACTGGAACACCTCGGCGAGTTCGGCGGCCTCCACCATCAGCGCCATCGCGAGGTTCTTCGGGGTGTGGAAGGGCGGCCAGCGGCGGTCGATGGCGAATTGCCGGAGTTCGGTCTGGAGGGTCTGGAGGTCCATGGCGAGGCGGGATCGGTCGGGATCCCGGGATTGGGCCACAGCGCCGCTTCGCCGGGGGCCTCACGGGTGGACTGGGGCGAACAGCGCATGCAAGCGGTCCACCGCCTCCGGCCCGTAGGCCACCGACCCCACCGGGATGCGGTCGCCGATCGCTTCGATGACCCGCGCGGTCCAGACCGGGCCGAAGCCGCCGCACAGCTCGATCAACTGCACGCCCTCGTCGACGAGCTGGCGCGCCACCGGGAGGGCCTGCGCGGGCGAGGTCACGCCCACCGTCACCATCTCGAAGGTGTCCGAACGCAGGTGCTGGCGGTGTCGATCCGGGTCGAGGCCGACGCCGGTGACGATGAAGCCGAAGCGGGTGAGAGGCATGGGATCTCCAGGGAAGACAAGACACGGAGATCGTCGTTCGAGGCGGTAGGATCGTCCACGTCCGATGGGGACAGGGTTCCGACCGGGGAGGTCCGATGCTCGACCTGCAGCAGCTCCGATACTTCGTCGCGGTCGCCGAGACCGAAAGCATCGCGCGCGCGGCCGAACGGCTGCACGTGTCGCAGTCGCCGCTCAGCCGGCGGGTGATCGCACTGGAAGCGAAGCTGGGGGTGGCGCTTTTCACGCGCGAACGCCAGCGGCTGCGACTGACCGCGGCCGGGCACACGCTGCTGGCCGATGCGCGCGACCTGCTGGACCGCGCACGGCGCGTCGAGCACTCGCTGCGCCCGGCCCCCGCGCCGGACCTCGTGATCGGGTACGTGGAAGGTGCGGTGCTGTCGGGCGCCCTGCCTTCGGCGTTGCGCACGGTGCGCCGGCTCGCGCCCGGCCTGCGGGTGGTGCTGCGGCCGATGCGGTCCGACGAACAGGTTGCGGCGCTGGCCACCGGCGACATCCACCTGGGCTTTGCGCACCGCGCGGTGGACCACACCGCGCCGGTGGCGGACGAACCGTTCCTGCTCGCGCTGGACGACGAACACCCCCTCGCCGACCAGTCCCTGTCGGCCGGTCGACTCGATGGCGCCGGGTTCATCGGCGTGTCGGCGAGCGTGTCCCCGCGTGGACATGCCGAGTTCGCGAAGGCGTGCGCCGACGCGGGCTTCCGTCCGCGCCTCGACGCCGAGGCCCCCACGCCGTCGGCCGCGCTGGCACTCGCGGCAGCCGGGGCCGGCATCGCGGTGGTGCAGGCCAGCGCCACCGCGGTGGCGCCGGCAAACGTGATGTTCCGCCCCATGCCGGCGGGATTCACGTCGCGCATGCGGGTGCACCGCCTCGTCCCGAGGCGGCGCACCCATCCGCTGGTGCCGGCGCTGCTGGCTGCGTGACGCTCAGCGCAGCTTGACGAGCCCGTCGAGCACCTTGTCGAGCCCGCCGAACACCGAGATCTTGTCGATCCGCTCGGCGATGCGCTCCAGCGTCTCGAGCTCCTTCAGGCGCAGGGCCGTCGGGTTCTCGTCGAGCACCTTCGCGGTGTTCAGCAGCGACCGCGTGGCGGCGGTCTCCTCGCGGCGCCGGATGGTGTTGGCCTCCGCCGCCTTCGTGGCTTCCACCACCTGCGACAGGATCGCCTTCACCTCGCCCGGCAGCACGATGTCCTTCACGCCGGCGGTGTCCACCACCACGCCATGGGCCCACAGGCGCTCGCGCACGTGCCCGGTCACCACGTCGTCGATGACGGTGCGGTTCTCGAGCAGCTCGTCGAGCGTGCGCGTGCCGACGGCGGCGCGCAGGCCGAACTGCAGCTCGCGGTACAGGTGGTCCGCGGGCTTGTTCAGCTGCGCGTGCGCGGTCACCGGATCGGCCACGTGCCAGGTGGCCGACAGGTTCACGCGCACGGGCACCTTGTCGCGGGTCAGGATGTCCTGGCCCGAAACCTCGACGGACTGCAGGCGCAGGTCCACCACCTCCACCGCCACCTCGCGGTTGTAGCGCCAGAACGCGTGCGGGCCGGGCGCCAGCTTGCGCACCAGGGCACCGTCCACGGCCAGCAGGCCCGCGGCATGCTCGGGCACCAGCACCTGCAGCACGCCCCCGAGGCCGGCCACGGGACGTGCCCGCAGCTGGGTCTGGGCGAGGCGCGCGGCCAGGTCCGGCGCCAGGTCGGGCGATGCAGCGATGTCGACCACGTCGACGCGCACGTCCACGAGGCCCTTCCAGTAGAGGCGGCGCGTGCCCGGCGGGAGCACCTCGACGAGCACGCCGTTCTCGTGGCGCAGGCCCACCTGGGTCTCGCCCAGCTCGGCGCGCACGAACTCCGCGTCGACGACGTCCGGCGCGTGGGCCAGCAGCCAGTCGGCGATGGGGTGCACGAAGGCGGGCGGGTCGAGCGGCACGCGCACGATGCGCAGCGTGTCCACCGGCGACAGCAGCCAGTGGCGGCCGGGCTGCAGCACGCGGTCGAAATCGCCGTTGCGCAGCAGCAGGCCCCGTTCGTTCTTGTTCACGGTTGCTCGCTGGATGGTGTTCACAGTCTTCTCCTTCGTGATCGGATCGAGGGTGCCGGGACGCCGCGGCGGGGGCGGACGAGGAAGGCCCGCGTCCGGTCGGAGCCGCGGGCACCGTCACCCCGGCCCCGCGGGTCGGTGGTGCACCGGCTGGCAGCGCGAGCAGGCACGGGCGGATCCCCCGCCAGCCCCCGCCGCGGGCAGCCCCGGCAGGGTCGAACGCTCTCTCTTCAATGCCGGCGTGGCCGGCGGCTGGTCATCGTGGCGGGACTCGAACCCGCGGACCTCTTCCGGAAGGCCGGAAGCGCTCTACCCACTGAGCTACACGACAGGACCCACCCGAAGCGCCGACACGGCACACCGGGCGGGTGGCATCGGCTGCGTCCGGCGGTGCGGCACGCCACCGTGCCGACGGGAAACCCGGGACGGTGGCGCCGGCGGGGTGGCACCCCCGGCCTGTGAGCGTCGCGCCTTCGACAGCCAATTTCTCCGGTGACGGGTTCCGGTGCCGCCCAATCGTCGCGGCCGATTTCCTCCCCCGGAGCGGAGCTCCCGGGGTTCCTTGATCTGGAGCAAAGGAGGCGGATCGTAAAGAGTCTTTACGAACGAGTCAAGCACGAAAGGAAATTTTCTTTACCGCACGCCATGTCGTGCATGCGCATTAGACTGGTCCGCACCTGGACGACACACCTGAAAGGACACGATGGGTCTCCTCGGCATCCTCCTCGGCCTCGGCCTGCTGATCTGGTTGTCCTACCGCGGCTGGAGCGTGCTGGTGCTCGCCCCGGCCGCCGCCGTCATCGCCGCGCTGTTCGCGAGCGAACCCGTGCTCGCGCACTGGACCATCACCTTCATGGGCTCGGCCGCCGGCTTCGTCGCCCAGTTCTTCCCGCTGTTCCTGCTGGGCGCCATCTTCGGCAAGCTGATGGACGACAGCGGTGCGGTGCAGTCCATCGCCGCGTTCCTCACCGACATGCTCGGGCCGAAGCGGGCCATCCTCGCGGTGGTGATCGCGGGCGCCCTCGTCACCTACGGCGGCGTGAGCCTCTTCGTCGCCTTCTTCGTGCTGGCCCCGATGGCGCAGGCGCTGTTCCGCGCGGCCGATATCCCCGGGCGCCTGATGCCCGCGGCCATCGCGCTCGGCGCGTCCACGTTCACGATGTCGGCGCTGCCCGGCACGCCGGCCATCCAGAACGCCATCCCGATGCCGGTGTTCGGCACCACCGGGTTCGCGGCGCCGGGCCTCGGCGTCATCGCCGCGGCCATCATGCTGGGCTTCGGCCTGCTGTGGCTTCAGCGGGCGGAAGGCCGCGCGCGGCGCGCCGGCGAAGGGTTCGGCCAGCGCGGCGGCGATCACACCGCCCAGGCCGCCGACGACCCGGTGGTGCGCGAACGCGCCAACACCGCCGGCACCTTCGACCCCGCCGAGATGGCGCACAGCGAGGCGGGGTCGGTGCGCTCGGGCATCTTCGTCGCGGTGCTGCCCATCGTCGTGGTGGTCGTGGTCAACCTGCTGATGTCGATGGTGGTGCTGCCCCGGCTCGACACCTCGTACCTCGCCGAGGTGCGTTTCGGCGGCATCACGGTGGGGTCGCTCGGCGGTGTGTGGTCAGTGATCGTCGCGCTGTGCGCGGCCATCGTGGTGCAGGTGGCCCTGACCTTCCGCAACGTGCCCGCGCTGCGCGCCACCGTGGGCGCGGGGGCGAACGCGTCGGTGCTGCCGGTGCTGTCGGTCGCCAGCCTCGTGGGCTTCGGCGCGGTGGTGGCGGCCATGCCGGCCTTCATCTCGGTGCGCGACGCGGTGCTGGGCATCGGCGGCAACCCGCTCGTGTCACTCGCGGTGTCCACGAACCTGCTGGCCGCCCTCACCGGCTCGGCCTCGGGCGGCCTCACCATCGCGCTGGACGCGCTGGGCAGCACCTACCTGCAGATCGCCGACGCCAACGGCATCGACCCGGCGCTGATGCACCGCGTCGCGGTGATCGGCGCCGGCACGCTCGACACGCTGCCGCACAACGGCGCGGTGGTCACGCTGCTCGCGGTGTGCGGCTGCACCCACCGCGAGAGCTACTTCGACATCGTGATGGTCGCCATCGTCGGGGCGCTGCTGGCCCTCGTCGCGGTGATCGGCCTGGGCACGATGTTCGGATCGTTCTAGGCCTTGGCCTTGAACGCCGGCAGCTGCTGGCCCAGGCGGGCGCCCATCTCGGCGCCCAGCGCCTGCAGCGCGCTCAGCGGGCGCACCATCACCTCGAACTCGGCGATGCGGCCTTCCTCGTCGAAGCGGATCAGGTCGATGCCCTTGAGGCGCTTGTCGCCCACGCGGGCGCTGAACTCGAGCACCACGTTCAGGCCGTCGTCGGCCACCAGCTGGCGGTGGTACTCGAAGTCCTCGAACACCTTGATCACCGTGGACAGCGCCAGCACCAGCGCGGGCGCCGACTCGTAGGCCGCGTGCGCCATCGGCGAGCGGAACACCGCGTCCGGCCGCACGATCGGCGGCAGGCCGGCCATGTCGCCGCTGGCGACGAGGTGGTGCCAGGTCTCGAGGGACTTGGCGACGGCGGGGCGGACGTGCTGGGGAACGGGGGTCATGTCGTCTCCGGGTGGGTGGATCGTCACAGCGACAGCGCGAGGCGGGTGCCCTGCAGGATCGCGCGTTTGGCATCGAGTTCGGCGGCCACGTCGGCGCCGCCGATGAGGTGGACCTCGCGCCCGGCGGCTTGCAGCGCGCCGAGCAGTTCGCGCTGGGGCTCCTGGCCCGCGCAGATCACCACGTGGTCCACGGGCAGCACCGCCGGCTGGCCGTCGACGGTGACGTGCAGGCCGGCATCGTCGATGCGTTCGTAGGTGACCGAAGACGTCATCGCCACGCGCCGCGCCTTCAGCGACGTGCGGTGGATCCAGCCCGTGGTCTTGCCGAGCCCGTCGCCCACCTTCGAGGCCTTGCGCTGCAGCAGGTGCACGCGGCGCGGCGCGGACTCGATCTCGGGTTCGCGGATGCCGCCGGCCTGCGCGTAGGTGGTGTCGATGCCCCATTCGGCGTAGAACTTCTCGGGTGCCACGCTGGCGCTCCGCCCCAGGTGCATCAGGTACTCGGTGACGTCGAAGCCGATGCCGCCCGCACCCACGACCGCCACGTTCGCACCCACCTCGGCGCCGTCGCGCAGCACGTCGAGGTAGCCGAGGGCCTTCGGGTGGTCGATGCCGGGGATGGCCGGCACGCGCGGCGTGACGCCGGTGGCCAGCACGATCTCGTCGTAGCCGCCCTGCAGCAGCCGGTCGGCCTCGACGCGCGTGTCGAGGTGCAGCTGCACGCCGTGCACGTCGAGCTGCCTGCGGTAATAGCGCAGGGTCTCGTGGAACTCTTCCTTGCCGGGCACCTGCTTCGCGATGTTGAACTGCCCGCCGATCTCTCTGGCGGCGTCGAACAGCGCCACGTCGTGGCCGCGCTCCGCGGCGGTCACCGAGAAGGCCAGGCCGGCGGGACCGGCGCCCACCACGGCGATCTTCTTGCGCGTGGCCGCGGGGGTCACCGGCATCTCGGTTTCGTGGCATGCCCGCGGGTTCACGAGGCACGACGTGATCTTGCCGCCGAAGGTGTGGTCCAGGCAGGCCTGGTTGCAGCCGATGCAGGTGTTGATCTCGTCGGCGCGGTTCTCGCGGGCCTTGCGGACGAAGAAGGCATCCGCGAGCAGCGGGCGCGCCATCGACACCATGTCGCACACACCGTCGGCCAGCAGCTGCTCGGCCACCTCGGGCGTGTTGATGCGGTTGGTGGCAACGAGCGGGATGCCCACCTGGCCCATCACGCGCTGCGTGACCCAGGCGTAGGCCGCGCGCGGCACCTTCGTCGCGATGGTGGGAATGCGGGCCTCGTGCCAGCCGATGCCGGTGTTGAGGATCGTGGCGCCGGCCGCCTCGATGGCCTGGGCGAGCTGGATCACTTCCTCGAGTGTGGAGCCGCCCTCGACGAGGTCCAGCATCGACAGGCGGTAGACGATGATGAAGTCCGGGCCCACGCGTTCGCGCACGCGGCGCACGATCTCGACGGGGAAACGCATGCGGTTCGCGTAGGCGCCACCCCATTCGTCGTCGCGGTGGTTCGTGCGCGCCGCGATGAACTCGTTGATCAGGTACCCCTCGGAGCCCATGACCTCCACGCCGTCGTAGCCGGCGTGCTGCGCGAGCGCGGCGCAGCGGGCGAAGTCGTCGATGGTGGCGTACACCTCGCCGGTGGTCAGCGCGTGCGGCACGTGCGGGTTGATCGGCGCGCGCAGCGCGCTCGGGGCCACCTGGGACGGCTGGTACGAGTAGCGGCCGAAGTGCAGGATCTGCATCGCGATCTTGCCGCCCTCGGCGTGCACCGCCTGCGTCACCACACGGTGGCGGTTCGCCTCCTCTTCCGTCGCCAGCATCGCACCACCCGGCGCCGGGCGGCCCTGTTCGTTCGGCGAGATGCCGCCGGTCACGATCAGCCCCACCTCGCCGCGGGCGCGCTCGGCGTAGAAGGCGGCCATGCGCTCGAAGCCCCGGGGCGCCTCCTCGAGGCCCACGTGCATCGACCCCATCAGCACACGGTTGCGCAGCGTGGTGAAACCCAGGTCGAGCGGTTTCATGAGGTGGGGGTAGCGGTCCATCGGCTTCCTTTATGCAACCGGTTGCAATTTGCGGAAGTCTAGGACTGCCCCGGGCTTATTGCAAGCAGTTGCATAATCGCCGCACCCCGGGCTTTCCCTGCCGCTTCGTCGTCATTTCGCCCCATGTCGCTTCCCCACGCCCTCCTCACCTCGCTGGCCGAACGCCCCTGCTCGGGCCTGGAACTGGCCGGCCGCTTCGACCGGTCCATCGGCTTCTTCTGGCAGGCCACGCACCAGCAGATCTACCGCGAGCTGGCGCGGCTGGAGGAGGCGGGCTGGGTGAAGTCGACGGCCGTGGAGCAGAGCCGCGGGCGCAAACGCAACTACGAGCTGCTGCCGGCCGGCCGCAAGGAACTCAAGCGGTGGGTGCTCGCGGGCGACGACCCGAAGCCGCTGCGCGACGAGCTGATGGTGCGCCTGCGCGCCGAGGCCGCGATCGGGCCCGTGGGGCTCGAGAAGGAAATGCGCCGCCGCCTCGCGTTGCACGAGGAAAAGCTCGCGACGTACCAGGCCATCGAGGCGAAGGACTTCGCCGACCCGGACGCGTCGCGGGAAGACCGCCTGCGGCACCTGGTGCTGCGGGCCGGCCTGATGCAGGAGGCGATGTGGATCGAACTCGCCCGCGAGGCGATCGCGATCCTCGAAGCCTAGGCGTGAACGGCGGAGAGGAACTGCTTCAGTTCGGCCGTCTGCGGCGACCCGAAGAGTTGTTCCGGCGGGCCGATCTCATGGATGCGCCCCGCGTGCATGAACACGACGCGGTCGGCCACCTTGCGCGCGAAGTTCATCTCGTGCGTGACCATCATCAGCGTCATGCCCTCGTCGGCGAGCGACTCCACCACCCGCAGCACCTCGCCCACGAGCTCGGGGTCCAGCGCCGACGTGATCTCGTCGCACAGCAGCACGGCCGGCTCCATCGCGAGCGCGCGGGCAATGGCCACGCGCTGCTGCTGGCCGCCCGACAGCTGGTCGGGCTGGGCATCGAACTTCTCGGCGAGGCCCACGCGCGCCAGCAGGCGTTTCGCCTGCTCCACACCCGCCGGCCCGGGCCGCTTCTTCACGAGCGACGGCGCGAGCATCACGTTGCGCCCCACGCTCAGGTGCGGGAACAGGTTGAAGTTCTGGAAGATCATGCCCACGTCCTGGCGCAGCGCCCGCATGGCCGCCACGTTGCCGTGCAGCAGCGGCTGGCCGTCGACGTGCAGCGAGCCCTCGTCGAAGACTTCCAGGCCGTTCACACAGCGCAGCAGCGTGCTCTTGCCGGAGCCGCTCTTGCCGATGATCACGATGACCTCGCCGCGCTTGACGGACAGGTCCACGCCCTTGAGCACCTCGTTCGAACCGAAGCGCTTGCGCAGGTTCCTGATTTCGACGATGCCGGGCGTGGTGGCGGGAGCCGCAACGGCCTCGGGTGCTTCAGCGATGGCCATGGAGTTTCCTCTCGAGGGTGCGGGCCCAGTACGACACCGGGAAACACAGCACGAAGTACATCAGCGCCACGCAGGCGTAGACGGTGAACGGGCGGAACGTGGCGTTGGCGATCATCGTGCCGGCCTTCGTCAGCTCGACGAAACCGATCACCGACGCAAGCGCCGTGCCCTTGATGATCTGCACGCTGAAGCCGACGGTGGGCGGCACCGCCACCTTCAGCGCCTGCGGGCCGATGACGTAGCGCAGCTGCTCGCGCAAGGTCAGCGCAAGTGCACTCGACGCCTCCCACTGGCCCTTCGGCACCGCGTTCACGCAGCCGCGCCAGATCTCGGTGAGGTACGCGCTGCTGTAGAGCGTGAGCGCGAACGCCGCGGCCGTCCACGCGGACACGTTGAGCCCGAACAGTGCGAGCCCGAAGTACGCGAGGAACAGCTGCATCAGCAGCGGCGTGCCCTGGAAGAGCTGCACGTAGACCGCCGCGAAGGCCTCGGCGCCGCGCACCTTCGCGATGCGCGCCACCAGCAGACCGAGGCCGATGAGGCCGCCGCCGATGAACGCGATCAGCGAGAGCGCCACGGTCCAGCGCACGGCCTGCAGCAGGTTGCGCAGGATGTCCCAGAGGGAGAAGTCGACCATGTGCGGGCTCCTAGCGACCGAAGAGGAAACGCGGACCCGCCCAGTTCAACAGCTGGCGCACGAAGACCGAGAGCGCCAGGTACATCACGGTGGCGACGATGAAGGCCTCGAACGCCCGGAAGTTGCGCGACTGGATCAGGTTGGCGGCGTACGACAGTTCCTGCGTGGACACCTGGCTGCACACCGCCGACCCGAGCATCACGATGATGATCTGGCTCACGAGCGCGGGCCACACGCGCTTGAGCGCCGGCGGCAGCACCACGCGCGTGAACACCTGGCGCGCGCTCAGCGCGAGGCTCTGCGCCGCCTCGATCTGCCCGCGCGGCGTGGCCGAGATGCCCGCGCGCACAATCTCGGCCGCATAGGCCCCGAGGTTGACCACCATCGCCAGCACCGAGGCCGTCTCGGGCGTGAGCTTCACGCCGAGGCTGGGCAGCCCGAAGAACAGGAAGAACAGCTGGACGATGAACGGGGTGTTGCGGATCGCCTCGACGTAGGCGCCGACGAGGAAGCGCAACGCGGCGCCCCCGTGGGTGCGCGCCCACGCGCAGGCCACGCCCAGCCCGAGGCCGATGGTGGCGCTGACCGCCGTCAGCGCGAGCGTGATGCCCGCGCCCTTGAGCAGCATGGGCCACTCGACGAGCACCGCGGGGAAGTCGAAGGCGATCATGGGCGGCTCACCCGAGGGTCAGAGCGGCAGGTCGCCGGCCGGGCGGCCGAGCCACTTGGAGGCGAGCTTGTCGAGTTCGCCCGACTTCTTCGCGTCGGCGATGATCTCGTTGACCTTCAGCTTGAGCTTGTCCTCGCCCTTGGCCACGCCGATGAAGTTCGGCGAGTCCTTCAGCAGCAGCTTGAACTCGGTGCCGAGCTGCGGGTTCTTCGCCATCATCGCGCCGGCCACCGACGCGCCGGTGGCGATCAGCTGCGTCTGGCCCGACACGTAGGCCGACACGGTGACGTTGTTGTCCTCGAAGCGCTTCACGTCGACGCCGCTCGGGGCGATCTTGCCCAGCTCCTGGTCTTCCATCGCGCCGCGGGTCACGCCCACGCTCTTGCCGGCGAGGTCGGCCGGGTTCTTCACGGTGATCGTCTTCGGGCCGAACACGGCCTGGAAGAACGGCGAGTACGACGACGTGAAGTCGATCACCTTCTCGCGTTCGGCGTTCTTGCCGAGCGTGGAGATCACGAGGTCGGCCTTTTTCGTCTGCAGGTACGGGATGCGGTTGGCACTGGTGACGGGCACCAGCTCCACCTTCACGCCGAGCTTCGCGGCGATCAGCTGGGCCATCTCGACGTCGAGGCCCTGCGGCTTCAGGTCGGTGCCCACGAAGCCGTACGGCGGGTAGTCGGTGGGGATCGCGACGGTGAGCACCTTCTTGGCGAGCACGTCGTCGAGCGCGCTCTGCGCCAGCGCGGCGGATGCACCGAACAGCAGCGGTGCGGCGGCCAGCAGGCCGAGGGTCTTCAGGAACACGCGGTGGCTCATCTCAGTTCTCCAGCGGGGACGTGGGGGGCATCAAATCGGTGAACAGCCGCTTCTTGCGGGGCGGCCGTCCGGACGGGGTCGTTGTATGCAAGGCCTGTGCCGACGGCCGGCCGACCGGCGACAGCGCCTGCCGCAGCGACGCCAGCGGGTCGGCCGGCGCGGTGGGGCTCAGGTGGGCGGCCACCCCCTCGATGTGGCGGCGCATCAGGTCGACGGCGAGCGCACCGTCGCCCCGCGCCAGGGCAGCCACGATCTCGGCGTGTTCCTCGCACGAAACCGCCGCCTCGTGAGGCGACTGGTACAGCGTGGCGATCAGCGTGGTGCGCGCGGTGAGGTCGCGCAGGATCTCGGCGAGGGTCGCGTGGCCCGCGCATTCGGCGAGGCACACGTGAAAGTCGCCGAGCAGGAAGCTGCGTTCGCCGGCATCGGCCGCGCGCACGGCGGCGCGCTCCTGCGTCACGTGTTTCTGCAGGCGCTTGAGCGCGGCCCCGTCGATGCGGCCCACGGCCGACTGCAGCAGCCCGGTCTCGATCACCTGGCGGGCGGCGAACGCGTCGCGGGCGTCCTCGAGGGACGGCTGCACCACGAACCAGCCGCGGCGCGAGTTCACCTCGACCATGCCACGGGCCGCCAGGCGCGCGAGCGCCTCGCGCACGATGGTGCGGCTCACGCCGAAGAGGTCCGCGAGCGGCTGCTCACCCAGCCGGGCACCGGGGGCGAGCTTGCGGGCGAGGATCGCGTCGACGATGCGGTCGGCGATGTGCTGGGGCTTGTTGAGGTCGGGCACCGGGATCGTGCATGTTCAGTGCTTGCATACAAGGCCTGTGCGCCAGAACGAGGCGCGGCGGGCCGCGGAGGTGCCCCTTCCCGAGGGGCGAACCCTTGTATGCAAGGGATGGGCCCGGATCCGCGGCTGGCCACGGCATGGAAGATGCATCGCCTGCGGGCCGTTGCCGTTCGTTGTTCCCTTCCATCGTTCGAGAGGAGCCCGCCATGCAGACCGGTCAGCTGAAACCCACGCTCAACGCGTGGCACCTGTGGGGGCTCGCCGTGGGCCTCGTCATCTCCGGCGAGTACTTCGGCTGGAGCTACGGCTGGAACTCGGCCGGCACGCTCGGCTTCCTGATCACCGCGCTCGTGGTGGCGGTGATGTACACCACGTTCATCTTCAGCTTCACCGAACTGACCACCGCGATCCCCCACGCGGGCGGCCCGTTCGCGTACGCCACGCGGGCGTTCGGCCCCACCGGCGGGTTCATCGCCGGCTTCGCCACGCTGATCGAGTTCCTGTTCGCGCCCCCCGCCATCGCGATGGCGATCGGCGCCTACCTGCAGGTGCAGTTCCCCGCCCTGCACCCGAAGGCGATGGCCGTCGGCGCGTACGTGGTGTTCATGACCCTGAACATCCTGGGCGTGCGCACCGCGGCCACGTTCGAACTGGTCGTGACCGTGCTCGCGATCCTCGAGCTGCTGGTGTTCATGGGCGTCGTGGCGCCAGGCTTCTCGATGGCGAACTTCGTGGCCCACGGCTGGGCGGGCCAGGACACCTTCAGCGCCGCCACCGCGGCCGGCATGTTCGCGGCCATTCCGTTCGCGATCTGGTTCTTCCTCGCGATCGAGGGGGTCGCGATGGCCGCCGAGGAGGCCAAGGACCCGAAGCGCACGATCCCCATCGCCTACATCGCCGGCATCATCACGCTCGTGCTGCTGGCGCTCGGGGTGATGGTGTTCGCCGGCGGCGTGGGCGACTGGCGCCAGTTCGCCAACATCAACGACCCGCTGCCCCAGGCGATGAAGGTCGTGGTGGGCGAGAACAGCACCTGGCTGCACATGCTCGTCTGGATCGGGCTCTTCGGCCTCGTCGCCTCGTTCCACGGCATCATCCTCGGCTACTCGCGGCAGATCTTCGCGCTGTCGCGGGCGGCCTACCTGCCCTCGTACTTCGCCGCGATCCACCCGCGCTTCGGCACGCCGCACCGCGCCGTGCTCGCGGGCGGTGTCGTCGGCATCGCCGCGATCTTCAGCGACGAGCTGTTTTCCTTCGGCGGCCAGACGCTCACGGCCAACATCGTCACGATGTCCGTCTTCGGCGCCATCGTGATGTACGTCATGTCGATGGCCAGCCTCTTCGCGCTGCGCCGCAAGGAACCGGGCCTCGCCCGGCCGTTCCCGGCCATCGGCTACCCCGTGTTCCCGGCCATCGCCCTCGGGCTCGCGGTGGTGTGCCTCGGGGCCATGGTGTACTACAACACCCTGCTGGCCCTCGTGTTTGCCGGGCTGATGGCTTTGGCGTATGTTGTGTTCATGCGTGGCGGGCGGGTCCGCCGCGACGCGGCGGCGGCGGCCTTCCCCGCCGGCGGTTGAACACCCCACCTCCTCCATGCCCTACCGGGAACGCATCGGCCAGCAGTCCTTCTCGTTCGACGACCTGAAGACGGTGATGGCCAAGGCCACGCCGCTGCGCTCGGGCGACGTGCTCGCGGGCATCGCGGCGGCCACCGCGGCCGAACGCATGGCCGCGCGGCTGTGCCTCGCCGACGTGCCGCTGCAGCGTTTCCTCGACGAGGCGCTGGTGCCCTACGAAGGGGACGAGGTCACGCGCCTCGTCGTCGACACCCACGACCGGGCCGCGTTCGCGCCGGTGGCTCACCTCACGGTGGGCGGGTTCCGCGACTGGCTGCTCTCCGACGCCGCCGCGCCCGAGGTGCTGTCGGCGCTGCACGCGGGCATCACGCCCGGGATGGCCGCTGCGGTGAGCAAGCTGATGCGCAACCAGGACCTGGTGCTCGCCGCCCGCAAGTGCCACGTCGTCACCCGCTTCCGCAACACGATCGGGCTGCCGGGCCGGCTGTCGGTGCGGCTGCAGCCCAACCACCCCACCGACGACCCGCGCGGCATCGCGGTGTCGATGCTCGACGGCCTGATGTACGGCGCGGGCGACGCGGTGATCGGCATCAACCCAGCCACCGACGCCGTGCCCGCGCTGGTCGACCTGTGGCACCTGATGGACGAGGTCATCGGGCGGTTCGAGATTCCCACGCAGTCGTGTGTGCTGACCCACGTGACGAACACGATCCAGGCCATCGAACGCGGTGCGCCGGTCGACCTCGTGTTCCAGTCGGTGGCCGGCACGCAGCGGGCGAACGCGGCCTTCGGCATCGACCTCGCGGTGCTGCGCGAAGCGCGCGAGGCCGCGTTGTCGCTGCGGCGTGCCACCGTGGGCGACCCGGCCACGGCCAACGTCATGTACTTCGAGACCGGCCAGGGGTCGGCGCTGTCGGCCGACGCGCACCACGGCGTGGACCAGCAGACGCTCGAGGCCCGCGCCCACGCGGTGGCGCGCGCCTTCTCGCCGCTGCTGTCGAACACCGTCGTGGGCTTCATCGGCCCCGAGTACCTGTTCGACGGCAAGCAGATCATCCGCGCGGGCCTCGAGGACCACTTCTGCGGCAAGCTGATGGGCCTGCCGATCGGCTGCGACGTGTGCCACACGAACCACGCCGAGGCCGATGCCGACGACATGGACACGCTGCTGACCCTGCTGGGCGCGGCGGGTGTCACGTTCATCATGGGCGTGCCGGGCGCCGACGACATCATGCTGAACTACCAGAGCACCTCGTTCCACGACGCGCTGTACCTGCGCGAGGTGCTGGGCCTGCGGCGGGCGCCCGAGTTCGAGGCGTGGCTGCAGCGGCTGGAGATCACCGACACCGCCGGCCGGCTGCGCCCCGCCACGCCGGCCCACCGGTTGATCGAACACCTCGGAGGCCCTCGGCCGTGAAGGACCTCGTCACCCCGGACCCGTGGGCCCCGTTGCGCCCGCACACCGCCGCCCGCGTGGCCCTCGGCCGCAGTGGCGCCAGCCTGCCCACGCGGGAGGTGCTGCGCTTCGACGCGGCCCATGCGCTCGCGCGCGACGCGGTGCACCTGCCGCTCGACACCGAGGCGCTGTGCGAACAACTGAGCGCCGCGGGCTGGCCGGTCCACCGCGTGCACAGCGCCGCGCCGGACCGCTCCACCTACCTGCTGCGACCCGACCTGGGCCGACGGCTCGACGAGGCGTCCAGCGCGCAGCTGGCCGCCTTCGACGACCCCGCACCCGACCTCACCTTCGTCGTCGGCGACGGCCTGTCGTCGCTCGCGGCGAGCCGCCACGCCAAACCGCTGCTCGACGCCGTGCGGTCGCTCGCACCGGCGACGTGGCGCCTGGGCCCCGTGGTGGTCGCGGAACAGGCGCGGGTGGCCCTGGGCGACCCCGTGGGTGAACGCCTGAAGGCGCAGCTGGTGGCCGTGCTGATCGGCGAACGTCCCGGCCTCAGCTCGCCCGACAGCCTCGGCATCTACCTGACGTGGAACCCGCGCACCGGCCGCACCGATGCCGAACGCAACTGCATCTCGAACGTGCGGCCCGAAGGGCTGTCGTACGCCGATGCCGCGCGGCGGCTGGTGTGGCTGTGTGGTGAGGCCCTGCGGTTGCGGCTCACGGGGGTGGGGTTGAAGGACATGAGCGACGTGGCCGCCCTGCCGCCGGAGACCGGTGGATCCCGGCATTCGCCGGGATGACGGGGACGCTCAGGGCCCCGGGTCCATCGGCTTCGATTCGAAGTGTCTGGCCAGCCACTCGATCAGCGCCCGCACGCGCTTCGGCTGGTTGCGCCGCGAGCTGTAGGTGAGGAACAGCTCCAGGTCGGGCGAGTGCCATTCGGTGAGCACCTGCACCAGCGTGCCCTCGCGCACCGCGGGCGCGACGAGGAACAGCGGCAGCACCACGAGGCCCGCGCCGTGGATGGCCGCCGCCAGCAACGCGTCGCCGCTGTTGGTGACGAGCTTGCCCGCGACGTTGGGCAGGATGCGTTCGTGCGTGCCGGGGTGTTCGAGCGTCCATGGGACGAACTTGCCGAAGCCGTTGTAGCGCAGGCAGTCGTGCTGGCCGAGTTCGCTCGGGTGTTGCGGCTCCCCCTTGCGTTCGAGGTACGACGGGGATGCGAACACGCCCAGCGGCGCCGAGCCGATGCGGCGCGCGATCAGCGTGTCGGGCAGGTCCCACGCGATGCGCATCGCGAGGTCGATGCCCTCCTGCACGAGGTCGCCCGGTGCGTCGCGCAGCTGCAGGTCCACCTTGACCTTCGGGTACTGCGCGAGGAAACCGGCCACGGCCGGGCTGACCGACCGCACGAAGGACAGCGGCGCGGTCATGCGGATCTCGCCCGTCACCTCGTTGGCACCGTGCCGCCCGCTGGCCATCAGTTCGTCGTAACCCTGCAGCACCGCGGCCACCTGGTCGAGCACGCCGCGGCCTTCGGCCGTGAGCGCCACGTGCCGCGTGGTGCGTTCCACGAGGCGCACGCCGAGCGTGGCCTCCAGGTCGGCCACCGCGCGCGACACGACGGACGCCGAAACCCCGTGCACGTCGGCCGCGTTGATGAAGCTGCCCATCTCGGCAACGGTCTTGAAGAGGGCGAGAGTGCGTAAACGGTCCATCGTCATCCATTGTGACCGAGGAAAACCCTGAGGCGGTGCCGCGACGTTCGGCTGGCGCACCCCGGCCCGTCGCGCGCACCATGGCATGTCCGACCCACCGCACGAAGGAAATCCCGCCCATGAACGACACCGTGTCCTCACGCCGCCGCCTCGCACTCGCCTGGTCCGCCTCGGGCCTCGCGGGCGGGCTGTGGCCCGCCCTCTCGCACGCCCAGGGCGCCTGGCCCACGAAGGCCGTGCGGTTCGTCGTGCCCTTCGCGCCCGGCGGCAGTTCCGAGATCGTGGCCCGGTCCACCGCCGTCGAGATGACGAAGCTGCTGGGCCAGTCGGTGTTCGTCGACAACAAGCCCGGTGGCGCCGGCAACGTCGCGATGACGGAGGTGGCGCGGTCCGACGACCAGCACACGCTGATCCTCGGGCACATCGGCACGCTGGCCGTGAACCCGTACATCTTCGACAAGCTGCCGTACGACCCGGTGAAGGACTTCCGCCCCATCTCGCTGCTGGCCAAGGTGCCCAGCCTGTACCTCGTCCACCCGGACCTGCCGGTGAAGAACCTGAAGGAGTTCGTCGCGCTCGCGAAGAAGAAGCCCGGCCAGCTCAACTACGGTTCGGCGGGCAACGGCAGCGCGGGCCACCTCGCGATGGAGTACCTGAAGATGGCCACCGAGACCTTCATGGTCCACGTGCCCTACCGGGGCACCGGCCCGCAGCTCACCGACCTGATGGCGGGCCGGCTCGACGCGGCGTCCGTGGGCGCCTCCGCGGTCATCCAGTTCATCAAGACGGGCAAGCTGCGCTGCATCGCCACCGGCACCGCGCAGCGCATTCCCCAGCTGCCCGACGTGCCCACCGTCGCCGAGCAGGGCTACCCGGGCTTCGAGATGACGCAGTGGTACGGCCTGCTCGCCCCCGCCACGCTGCCGCCCGCCGTGGACGCGAAGCTGGCGGCCGTCGCGGCAAAGGCCGTCAAGGAACCCGCCGCGCTCGAACGGCTGAACCACGACGCCGCCATCGCGGTGGGCAGTTCGCCGGCCGAGTTCGCGAAGTTCATCGAGCAGGAACGCGCGCGGTGGAAGGTCGTGATCGCGCGGGCGAAGATCAAGCCCGACAACTGAAGACTGCCGGGGCGTTGAGCGACCGCAAGGCGCCGAGGCGCGATCACGCGTGAAATCGTGCTGGAGGAATGTTCCTCCAGCCACCGAGACCTGATCCATGACCCCCGCACAGTCGACGCTCACCAGGGCTTCGCTCCTGCTCGCCTCCGCCCTCGTCCTCCCCCTTGCGGCCCACGCCGACGACACGACGCCCTGGCTCGTGCGCGTGCGCGCCGTGAACCTCGACAGCGCCAACAAGGACTCCACCGGCCTCGGCCTCTCGATCGACGACAAGGTCATCCCCGAGGTCGACGTCTCGTACTTCGTCACGCCGCAGTTCGCCGTCGAGCTCGTGCTGACGTACCCGCAGAAGCACACCATCAGCTCGAACGGCGTGGCGATCGGTTCGCTCAAGCACCTGCCGCCCACGCTGACGGCGCAGTACCACGTGACCACGCTCGGCGCGTTCAAGCCTTACGTGGGCGCGGGGATCAACTACACGCGGTTCTCCGACGTGCAGTTCGACCCGGCCGTGCAGGCCGCGCTGCAGCCGTCGATCGACAAGAGCAGCTTCGGCTTCGCGCTGCAGGCCGGCTTCGACTGGGCGCTCAACGACCGCGTGGTGCTCAACTTCGACGTCAAGAAGGTGCAGATCCGCACCGACGTCTCGTCGTTCGGCGTGAAGGCCGGGGAGTTCAAGGTCGACCCGCTGCTCGTCGGCGTGGGCGTCGGCTACCGCTTCTGACCGGGCGTTCCGGCCCCGGCTTGATGCACATCAATGGCATCGGGCCGCGGCCGCCCTAACGTGCCCCGCCATGACCACTGCGACATCCTCCCCCCCGACCGCCATCCCGCACCGCAAGGTGATCCGCGAATGGATGGCCCCCATCACCGCGCGCAGCACCCCGTGGGCGCTCACGCTGGTGGCGTTCGACACCGTGCTGTTCGCCGCCTCGCTCGCGGCGACCGTGCTCGTGCGGCCGGCGTGGCTGCAGCTGCTGTTCGCGCTGTTCACGGGTTTCGTGATCGGCCGGCTCTTCATCCTCGGCCACGACGCCTGTCACCAGAGTTTCACGGACCACCGCCGCCTCAACCGCTGGCTGGGCCGTTTCGTCTTCCTGCCGTCGCTCACGCCGTACAGCCTGTGGGACGTGGGGCACAACGTCGTGCACCACGGCTACACGAACCTCAAGGGCTTCGACTTCGTTTGGCAGCCGCACACGCTTGCGGAGTACCGCGCGCTGTCGCCCGCACGCCGCGTGCTGGAGCGCGTCTACCGCAGCGGCTGGGCGCCGTGGCTCTACTACCTGGTGGAGATCTGGTGGACGAAGATGCTGTTCCCCAACAAGCGCGCGATGCCCACGCGGCGCGCCATCTTCTGGAAGGACGGCCTGCTCGTGACCGGCTTCGCCGCCGTGTGGATCGCCGGCCTCGTGGCCGCCGCCGCGGCCACGGAGCAGTCGGCGCTGTGGCTCGTGACCGTGGGCTTCGTGGTGCCGTTCGTGTTCTGGAACGGGATGATCGGCTTCGTGGTGTACGTGCACCACACGCACCCGCAGATCGACTGGTACGAGGACAAGGCCTCGTGGGCCGCGGCGCAGCCGTTCGTGTCGACCACGGTGCACCTGACCTTCAAGACGATGATGGGCGCGGCGCTGCACCACATCATGGAGCACACCGCCCACCACGTGGACATGAGCGTGCCGCTGTACCGCCTCAAGCGCGCGCAGAAGCTGCTGGAGGAGCGGATGCCGGGGTTGATCGTGATCCAGCCGTTCTCGTGGCGCTGGTACTTCGACACGGCGCGCCGCTGCAAGCTGTACGACCACGCCGCGCGCTGCTGGACCGACTACCGCGGCCGGCCCACCAGCACGCCGCAGGTTCAGGCGGGCAACGCGTAATCGCGGCTCGACATGCGGTCGATGCCGCATTCGAGCGTCCGCACCCACGCGATGAACTCGCGCACGGCGGGCCCCGCGAGCGGGGCGCCGTGCTGCGGCACGATCATCTCGATGGGCAGCGGCTCCACCATGTCGGCCCACAGGCGCAGGATCTTCCCGCTGACCATGTAGCGGCGGTGGAAGGCTTCCATGTGCTTCAGGTGGGGACCGAGCGACGTGATGGTGGAACGCGGATCCCCGCCGAGCGACACGCCCAGGTCGCCCGAGAACAGAATGCGGCTCACCGGATCCCAGAACTGGAAGTTGCCTTCGGCGTGCAGGAAGTGCGCGGGCAGCGCCCACAGCTTGCTGCGGCCCACGGGGATGCGCATGCCGGGGTCGGGGATCGCGACGATGCGTCCCTCGGTCTTGCCGGCCTTGCAGAAGTGCGGTGCGAAGCGCGCCCAGAGGCTGCTGATGTAGAGCGGCGCGGACGTGGCGGTCATCCAGCGGTCGAGCGACGCGATGATGTCGGGGTCGGCGTGGGACGCGATGATCGACGACAGCCGCTGCGGCGCGAAGTAGCGCGACATGCCCAGGTACAGCTCGTGGTACGCGAGGTTGCCGCCGGGGTCGATGATCGCCCCGGTGTCGTCGTCGACGATGAGGAACTGGTTGGCCTGGACGGCCTCGTCACCGTGGCCGCTGAGGTCGGTGAACATGAGGCAGCGGTGGCCGCCTTCGGAGTACAGCTCGATGGGCATGGCGCTGAAAAAGGTTAGGGCCTGTTGACACTACGGGAAGGCTCGCGCTGGTGCCTGCCAAGGCGCTGGGCAAGGCGCGACGCGCGGCCCGGGCGTCCGCCCGGGCGAGCGGCGCAACGCGGCCCAGCGCCTTGGCAGGCACCAGCCCGAAGGGTGATCTCGTCAAAAGGTCTCCCGCCGCGTTGCACGGCTTGCCCAGGCGGGAAGCCTGGGCAAGCCGCGCGCCTTGCGGGAGACCTTTTGACGAGCCACGCGAGCCTTCCCGTAGTGTCAACAGGCCCAAGTCTAGGAGCGGGGGCGCCGCCCCCGCTTGACCTGCATCAACCGCGCGGAGCCACCGTCACACGCCAGCCGGCCCCGTCGTTGGAGACCGTGTGGCGCACCGGCAGGAACCGTTCGATCACGTCGAAGTTGGTCCGCGCGTGTTCGGTCAGTTCGGTGAACGTGTACGCCCCGGGTCGGCCCGACGACCACACGGCCAGTGCCAGCGGCACGGCCAGCTGGTCGGCCAGGTGCGGACCGGCCGCACCCTCGCCGTCGCGCCAGGCCACCGCCTCGGCCACGGCCATCTGCGCCACCTGCTCGGCGCTGCGGCCCTTCTCGCCGAACGCGATCACCACCTCGGTCACGTTCGCGTGCACAAAGGTGATCATCAGCGCGTTGCCGGGGCCTTCGTTCTGGCGCGCGTTCAACACCGTCGTGCGGTCCATGTCCCATCCGAACGCGTCACGCACGGCCGCCAGCTCGCGGAAGGCCACGCCGCGGGCGATGCCCGGGTTCAGGCATTCGGCGTACGCCGCCACCAGCTCACCGCGTGCGAGGAGGTCGAACGGCACGAGGCCGCCCGAGGCGGGACGGATCGTCACGCCGACCTCCCCCCCGCCGGCCGGGTAGAAGCCGTGGCGGCGCAGGTCGAGGTCGAGGCCCACGCCGGTGCGGCGCAGCTGCGGCGCGAAGGCGCGGTCGATGAAGTGGAACGGCGGCGCCATCGGGTTGTGCGTACCGCCACCGAGCACGAGGCGGCTTTCGCCGTCGGCGCGCATCAGCGCGGGCAGCACGGTCTGCAGCACCAGCGTGCAGCTGCCGGCCGTGCCCACCGCGAACTGGTAGGTGCCGGCCTTCACCGGACCGGGTTCGAAGTCGAGCCGCACGGACCCGAGCTCGGCGCCGGACACCCGCGCGCCGCTCACCGCCTGCGCGGCGTTCACGCACGCCAGGTGCTGGCGCATCAGGCCGGGTTTCGGGCGCTTGGCCCGGATGTGGTCGATGCGCAGCGGCTGGCCGGTGCACATCGACAGCGCGAGGCCGGTGCGCAGGATCTGGCCACCGCCCTCGCCGGTCGAACCGTCGAGTTCGATCATTTCAACTCCCCTTTGTCGTTCTTGTTGTCGGCGGGGGCGTGAAAGGGGCTCACCCCTTCACGCACACCACCTGCTTGAGCGTGTGGACCACTTCCACCAGGTCCTGCTGCGCGGCCATCACGGCGTCGATGTCCTTGTAGGCCATCGGGATCTCGTCGACCACGTCGGCGTCCTTGCGGCATTCCACACCCTCGGTGGCCTTCACGTGGTCGGCCACGGTGAAGAGCTTCTTCGCCTTGGTGCGGCTCATCACGCGGCCGGCACCGTGGCTGCAGCTCTCGAAGCTCTCCGGGTTGCCGAGGCCGCGCACGATGTAGCTGCGCGCGCCCATGCTGCCCGGGATGATGCCCAGCTCGCCGCGCTTGGCGCTCACCGCGCCCTTGCGGGTCACGAAGACGTCCTCGCCGAAGTGGCGCTCGCGCTGCACGTAGTTGTGGTGGCAGTTCACCGCCTCCACGTGCGACTCGAACGGCTTCGCGATCACGCCGCGCACGGCCTCGATCACGCTGGCCATCATCACCTCGCGGTTGCGGCGGGCGAAGTCCTGGGCCCAGCTCACCGCACGCACGTAGTCACCGAAGTACTGCGCGCCTTCCTCGAAGTACGCGAGGTCCTTGTCGGGCAGGTTGCGCTGGTGTTGCTCGGCATCCTTCTTCGCGAGTTCGATGAAGTGGGTGCCGATGGCATTGCCCACCCCACGCGAGCCCGAGTGCAGCATGAACCACACGGCGCCGTCCTGGTCGAGGCACACCTCGATGAAGTGGTTGCCGGTGCCGAGCGTTCCCAGGTGCTTGCGGTTGTTCGTGTTGCGCAGGCGCGGGTGGATCTCGCACAGCGCGTCGAACTCCGCGGCGAGCGGGGCCCACGCCGCGTCCACGCGGTCGGGGGGATTCTCCCAGCTGCCGCGGTCACGGCCACCACGGCGCGGCGAGCTGCCGTGCGGCACCGCGCGCTCGATCGCCGAACGCAGCGGGCCGAGGTTGTCGGGCAGGTCTTCCGCGCGCAGCGTGGTCTTCGCGGCCATCATGCCGCAGCCGATGTCCACGCCCACGGCGGCCGGGATGATCGCCTTCAGCGTGGGCACGACCGACCCCACCGTGGCGCCGATGCCGAGGTGCACGTCGGGCATGGCCGCCACGTGCTTGAACACGACGGGCAGGCGCGCGGTGTTCGCGAGCTGCTGCTTCGCCTCGGGCTCCACGGGCACGCCGCGGGTCCACATCTTCAGCGGCACGCCGCCTTCGACGGTCTCGGTCTGGTAGTTCATCTGTTCCATGTTCTCATTCCTCTGAAAAGGATGGGTGCTCCCCCACGACAAGGGTGGGTGAAACGTTTTCGCGCTCTATCCCCTGAGCTACGGTCCCCCTGACTTGGGACCGGCGGGACTCGAACCCGCGACCTCGAGCTTCGTAGGCTGTAGTTCCACCCGCATTCATGGCGGAACACCCAAAAACTTCAATTCATGTCACTGCGCGTCGAGCGCCACGCGCTCGATCTCGCCGACCCAGTGCGCGGGCCCCGCCTGCGACCGGGCGAACCGGTCGATCTGCTTGAACACCGCGTCGGAGAAACCTCCGACGTTGAGGATGTCCGCGCGCTCCATCGCCTGCGTGGTGGCGTACGGCTGCAGGTCGATGCACACGAGCTTCGCGCCCGGGCAACGCTGCTTCAGCAGGTGCCACTCCACCATCGTCTGCGTCGCGCCGCGGCGGGTCGCGTCGACCCACGACTCGTTGTCCGAGACGAGGATCACGAGGTCCACTGCCGCACGCTGGCGGTTCAGCTCGGCCAGTGGCGCGCTGCAGTTCGTTCCACCACCGCCCACGGCCGCGAGCTTCGCCGCGTTCGTCATCACCGAGTCCCGCGGGTTCAGCGACAGCGACACCACCTTGTTCTCGAACGGCAGCACCGTCGCCTGGCGGTTGCGGTCCAGCACCGCGGCCGCCACGAGGGCCGCCACGTCGATGCACCGCACCACCGAGGTCGCTGAACCGCGGTGACCCGTGGCCGGCGACGACATGGAGCCGGACACGTCCGGGCACACCACCACCTGCCCGGCGAACCGCGGCACGTTGGCCAGTGCCAGGTCCATCGCGTCCTGCAGCGCCTCGCGCACCTCGGCCGGCACGTTCGCACCGGCGGCGTGGTACGCCGTCATCAGCTGGTAGGGCAGCACCCGCGAACGGGCCACCGCCTGCGGATCGCGCAGCTTGGCCGCGACTGCCGCGGTGAACCCCTTCACCTCGAACGCCTGCTGGCGCACGAGCGTGTTCAGGTTCTGCCGCAGCGTCTGCCACGACCCCGCCAGCGCCACCTTCGCCCACTGCTTCGGCGTCAGCGACAGCGTGGTCAGCATCTGGAACGGCACGTCCGGCAGCTCGATCGAGCGGCCCTCGGCCCGCGCCTGCTTGAACCGTTCGAAGGCCAGCGTCGCCGGCGGCAGTGCCGCCTCGTCGTACGGCTTGCCGATCAGCCAGGCGAACCACGCGGCACGCCAGGCGTCGGCGGGCTTCGGGTGCACCATCTTCACGACGTCGGCGAGCGACGGCGCGGTGCCGATCGAGGCCTGCAGCAGTTGCGCCTCGCTGGCCGTGTTCAACCAGCGCTGCACGAGCTGCTTGGGACGCGACCCGAGGGATTGGCGTCCGACCACGCCACTGCGCAGGATCTGCACGAAGGCACGCAGCACCTTCCCGTTGTCCACCACGCGGTCGAACACCCGGGCCAGCAGAGCCACGTCGCGTTCGGCCAGCACGGCGGCCAGCAGCGCGGGCATGTCCTTCATGTGGCCCTGCCCGCGGGCGTACAGCGCGGTCTTCGCGACGAACACCGGGTCCACCTCGGTGGCCAGCGCCAGCACGTCGTCCAGCTGCGATTCGGCGTTGGCGTAGAACGTGTCGCCGAGGCAACCCGTCACCGCCAGCTGCGCCAGCCGGTGGGCGGGCGACAGGGCGTAGGCGGGGGCGCCGGCCTGGTTGCGGGTGGTCGCCTGGGGCGCCAGCGCGCCGGGGGCGGTGCGGAAGAGCTGCGTGTTGACCATGAGGTTTCCCTGAGCATTCGTGTTGTGTGCCCTTCCTATCGCAACGCGTGTGCCAGCTGGCACCCGCACCACCCGACTCCACTCAAGCCGTTGATTTAATTGGATATTTTTCCTTCCGACAGAAACACGCCGAAAAGGCAGACCCAGCAGATCTAGAATTGCAGCTAGTTTTCTATCCAACGTGCCATGCCCCTCAAGACCGTCGTAATCGGTTTCCTAGGCTCGCAACTCGATTCCGGCCTCGGCCCCGGCCGCTGGGAGAAGTGGCGCCCCACGGTGTCCATCTGCCAGCAGGAGGACCTGCAGGTGCACCGGCTGGAGCTGCTCCACGACCGCAAGCACCTCGCGCTCGCGAAGCAGCTGGTGGCCGACATCGCCGCGGTGTCGCCCGAGACCACGGTCAACCTCGTCGAGATGGGCATCGCCGACCCGTGGGACTTCGGCGAGGTGTACGCCGCGCTGTACGACTGGGTGCAGGCGTACCCGTTCGACACCGACCGGGAGCAGTACCGCACGCACATCACGACGGGCACCCACGTCGCGCAGATCTGCATGTTCCTGCTGGTCGAGGCGCGCTTCATCCCGGGGGTGCTGCTGCAGACCTCGCCGCCGCGCAAGCAGGCGGCCGGCCATCCCGGCCAGCACACGCTGATCGACCTGGACCTCTCGCGCTACGACGTCATCGCGCAGCGCTTCGACCAGGCCCAGCACGACGCGGTCGAGTTCCTCAAGAGCGGCATCGCCACCCGCAACCCGCGGTTCAACGCGCTGATCGACGAGATCGAGCGGGTGGCGGTGCGGTCGCGGGCGCCGGTGCTGCTGACCGGTCCCACCGGCGCGGGCAAGTCGCACCTCGCGCGGCGCATGTACGAGCTGAAGAAGTCGCGCCACCAGGTGACGGGCCCCTTCATCGAGGTGAACTGCGCGACGCTGCGGGGCGACGGCGCCGCCTCCACGCTGTTCGGCCACCGCAAGGGCGCGTTCACCGGGGCGGCGGCCGACCGCGCCGGCCTGCTGCGCGCGGCGCACGAAGGGGTGCTGTTCCTCGACGAGATCGGCGAGCTGGGCGCCGACGAGCAGGCGATGCTGCTCACGGCCGTGGAGGAGAAGCGTTTCCTGCCGATGGGCAGCGACCGGCCGGTCACCAGCGACTTCCAGCTGATCGCCGGCACGAACCGCGACCTGCGCATCGACGTGGCCGAGGGCCGCTTCCGCGAAGACCTGTACGCACGCATCAACCTCTGGACCTACACGCTGCCCGGCCTCGCGCAGCGGCCCGAGGACCTGGAACCCAACGTCGACCACCTGCTGGCCCGCGCCGCCGTGGACACCGGCCAGGCCGTGCGCTTCACGGCCGAGGCCAAGGCCGCGTACCTGCGCTTCGCCCAGTCCGGCGAGGCGCTGTGGACCGGCAACTTCCGCGACCTGTCCGCGAGCGTCACCCGGCTGGCCACGCTGGCCGACGGCGGCCGCATCTCCGCCGCGCTGGTGGACGCCGAACTGCAGCGCCTGCGGTGGCTGTGGCAGCGCCGACCGGTGGCCGCCGACGCGGGCGAGGTCGACCTCGCCACACTGATGCCTGCCGACCGGCTGGCCACGCTCGACCTCTTCGACCGCCTGCAGCTCGAGGCGGTGGTGCGCGTGTGCCGTCGGGCCCGGACGCTGTCGGACGCGGGTCGCCAGCTGTTCGACCAGTCCCGCGAGGCCCGCACCGTGGTCAACGATGCGGACCGGCTCCGCAAGTACCTGCTCAAGTTCGGGCTGTCCTGGGATGCCGTTTCGGGTTGATCACGGATCCTGAGTTTCTGTATTGACAGAAATCCCGAGCGGCGAGAGGATGTCGCCATGGACCTCTCCCCGACCCTCTCCCGCTTCGTCCTCCACTGGGGCGAGATGGGCACCCGCTGGGGCGTCAACCGCACCGTCGCCCAGATCCATGCGCTGCTCTACATCACCGGGCGGCCCATGCACGCCGAGGAGATCGTCGACACGCTGAAGGTCGCCCGTTCCAACGTCAGCAACAGCCTGCGCGAGCTGCAGGGCTGGAACCTCGTCAAGCTCGTGCACGTGGCCGGCGACCGGCGCGACCACTTCGAGACCTCGAAGCAGGTGTGGGAGCTGCTGCGCACCATCGTCAAGGAACGCCAGCGCCGCGAGATCGAACCCACCGTGGCCGTGCTGCGCGAGCTGCTGGCCGGCCCCGGCATCTCGAAGGAACCCGCCGAGGCCAAGCTGCGCATGCAGGAGACGCTGGAACTGCTCGACACCCTCACGCTCTGGAGCGACGAGATGCTGCGCCTGGACACGCAGACGCTCACGCAGGTGCTCAAGCTCGGCGCGAAGATCAAGAAGCTCATCGGCCGCACGCCCGCGGAGGCCTGAGCCTCTTTTTTTGCCCCAACGTTTCTCTCTCGACAGAAATTACAGGAGAACCACGATGCGTCCCGCCTACCCCCTGACCCTGCTGTACGACGCCGCCTGCCCGGTCTGCTCGCTGGAGATGGACCACCTGCGGGAACGCGACACGGCGGGCCGCCTCACCTTCGTCGACATCGCCGCGCCGGGGTTCGATGCCACGGCGTACGGCACGACGTACGCGGCACTCGACGCCGAGCTCCACGGCGTGTGGGCCGACGGCACGGTGGTCAAGGGAATGACCACGCTGCGTGCGGCCTACGCCGCCGTGGGCCTCGGCTGGGTGCTGCAGCCCACCGGGCTCGCGCCGGTGCGGCCGGCGTTCGACCTCGCATACCGCCTCTTCGCGCGGTACCGGCGGCCCATCTCCCGCGCCGCGGCGCCGCTGATCGACACGGTGCGTGCCCGCCGCACGCTTGCCCGCATGGCGCGCTGCCGCGGTGGCGCCTGCGACATCCGGGAGGACCGGTCATGAGGGTGCTCGTCTGCGGCGCCAACGGGTGTGTGGGGCGTGCCGTCGCGCGTGCGCTGCGCTCGCGGGGCCACCAGGTCATCGAGGGCGTGCGCGCGCAGGCCGACGGCCGCGCCACGTTGCCCATCGACTTCATGGAACCCACGGCCCCGGCCGTCTGGGCCCGCCGCCTGGCGGACCGGCAGGTCGACGCGGTGGTCAACTGCGTCGGCATCCTGATGCCCTCGCGCGGCCAGTCGTTCGCGCGGGTGCACACCGAGGGGCCCGCGGAGCTCTTCCGCGGCGCCGCCATCGCGGGCGTGCGGCGCGTGGTGCAGGTCTCCGCGCTCGGCGTGGGGGACGACCCCGAGAGCCTCGCCACGCCCTACCTGCACAGCAAGCTGCTCGCCGAGGAGGCCCTCGCCGCGCTGCCCATCGACGGCGTGGTGGTGCGGCCGTCGCTCGTGTACGGCCCGGGCAGCCAGAGCGCCGCGCTGTTCGCCACCCTCGCGAGCCTGCCCGTCGTCAGCCTGCCGGGGCGCGGCACACAGCCGCTCGCCCCGATCCACGTCTACGAGCTGGCCGAGGCCGTCGTGCGGCTGGTGGAGCAGCCCGAGCCGGCGCGTGGCGTGCTGGAACTGGGCGGCGGCGAGGTGGTGACCTACCGCGCGATGCTGGGCCGCTACCGCGACGCGCTGGGCCTCGGCAATGCGGTGTGGCTGCCGGTGCCGATGCCGTGGATGGCCTTCGGCGCGTGGCTCGCCGAAGCCATCCCGCAACGCGTGTTCTGCCGCGACACCATCCGCCTGCTGGCCCGTGGCAGCGTGCCCGCGGTCAACGCCACGGCCGGGCTGCTGGGCCGCGAGCCGTCCACGCTCGCCCACGGCCTGGCCATCACCACGCCGGAGCCGATGGTGGACCTGCGGGTGTCGCTGAGCCCGGTCGTGGCCTGGACGCTGCGCCTGTCGCTCGCCTTCATGTGGCTCGGCACCGCGTTCGCCAGCGTGCTGCTTCACCGCGATGCGGGTGCGATGGCGCTGGGGGTCCTCGTCGGCGCGTGTTCGCTGAACACCGTGCTGGGCTTGCTGATCCTGTCGCGGCCCTCGCCGGGCGCGGGCGTGCCCACGGTGCGAAGGCCCCGATGACGCCGCGGGTGCTTGACAACGGAGGACGGACGCTGAACACTTAACTTTCTGGTTTCCAAACAGAAGGAGTGTCCGATGGACAACGTCCCCGCCCATCCCATCGCCTCCCGCGCGGACTGGCTCGCCGCCCGCAAGCGCCTGCTGGCGCACGAGAAGGAGTTCACCCGCACACGCGACCGCCTCGCCGAGGAACGCCGCGCACTGCCATGGGTGAAGGTGGACACCGACTACACCTTCGAGACCCCCGAGGGCCCGAAGTCCCTCGGCGACCTGTTCGGGTCCAACCGCCAGCTGTTCGTCTACCACTTCATGCTGGGCCCCGGCGACGCCGAAGGCTGCGTGGGGTGTTCGTTCATCGCCGACCACCTCGTGGGCACCCGCGTGCACCTCGAACACCACGACGTGTCGGTGGTGCTCGTCTCGCGCGCCCCGCTCGACGACATCCGCCGCTACCAGCAGCGCATGGGCTGGGACCTGCGCTGGGTCTCCTCGGCCGGCACCTCGTTCAACCACGACCACGGCGTCGGCTTCACGCCCGAGGAGGTCGCCTCGGGCGAGGTGGCCTACAACTACGGCAAGGTCAAGTCGTGGGGCCCCGACGCCCCCGGCGTCAGCACCTTCTACCGCAACGCGCAGGGCGAGGTGTTCCACACCTACTCGTCGTACGCACGCGGCGCCGAGGACCTGCTCACCACGTACATGGTGCTCGACATGATGCCGCTCGGCCGCAACGAGACCGGCGCCGACGGCAAGATGACGGACTGGCTGCGCCGCCACGACGCGTACCCGGACGTGGCGAAGCCCGCGCCCGGCTGCTGCGGCTGAGGGTGCGGTGGACCGCCTGCTCTCCACGGCCGTGTGCGGGGCCGGCATGGCCGCCGGCCTCTGGCTCGACACCCGCGACGTGCCGCTCGACGTGCTCGCCGCGTGGTGCGGCGACCCCGACTCGCCGTGGCAGGCGGCGCTGCGCCACGGCGTCGCGATGCCCGCCTCGCACCTGCTGATGGGGGTGGCCGCGTGGCTGGTGCCCCACGGTCCCGGGCTGCGCGCGGCGGTGCGCACCGCCCATGCCGCGGCGATGCTGCTCGGCATGGCCGCCGTCGGGCTGCTCGCACCGGCGCTGGCCCGCCACACGGGCATGACCGACGCCCACGCGCTCGTCGCCACGATGGCCGCGGGCATGGTCGCCGCGGCCTGGCTGCTGCCGCCGGGCCGGCCTCAGCCGTCCACCGCGGTGGTGGGGAACCCCGCCGCCAGTCCCTCGCGCAGGTAGCTCACCAGCGCCTGCACCGTGCGCGGCACGTGCGGGCTGTACGGGCGGATGGCATACAGCTGGTCGCCGAACGCGCCCACGGGCCGCCAGCCCGGCAGCACCTCCACGAGCCGACCCGCCGCGATGTCGCGGTGGGCGCTGAAGTCGGGCACGAGCGCGATGCCGGCACCGGCCAGCGCGGCCTCGCGCAAGGCCTCGCTGTTGTTCGCCGCGAACGCGCCCCGCACACCCACGGCGACCCGGCCGCCCCGGCCCTTGGCGGGCTCGAAGCTCCAGGTGGGGGTGTCGCCGCCGCGCAGGTAGTGCAGGCAGTCGTGGTCCCCGAGATCTGCCGGCGCCTGTGGCACGCCTCGGCGGCGCAGGTAGGCGCGGCTGGCCACCAGCAGCGAGCGGGTCTCGCACAGGGTCCACGCCACGTGCGTGTCGGGCACGACCGCCACGTGGCGGATCGCCAGGTCGAAGCCTTCCTGAGCCAGCGACACGAGCCGGTCGGACAGCTCCAGCTCCACCCGCACCTCCGGGTACAGCTTCAGGAAGGCCGGGATCAGCGGCACGATCTGCTGGCGCCCGAGCGCCACCGGCGCCGTGACCCGCAGCACGCCGCGCGGCGCGGCGGCCAGGTCCTTCACGCCCGAGAAGCTGCGCTCGATCTCGTCGAACGCCGCCCGCGTGCTGTCGACCAGCCGCTGGCCCGCCTCGGTGAGGCGCACGCTGCGCGTGGTGCGGCGCACCAGCGGGACACCCGCGGCCTGTTCCAGCTCGGCGATGCGCTGGCTCATGGCCGCCTTGCTGACCCCCAGCCGTTGCGCCGCGGCCGTGTAGCTGCCGAGCGCAGCCAGCACACCGAGCCCGTGCACATGCGCCCACAGCGCCTCGATCTTCTTGTTCTTCATGCGCCGATTGTTAAGTATTCTGAACAGAGAATCCAGCCGACGGCGCTTGGACCCGCCGGGCCACCTGCCTAGACTGTGCACATCCACACTGGAGAGACACCATGGGCGCCATCGAATCCTTCACCTCCACCCTCGACATCGGCCACCACGTGGGCGGCCGCGACGTCCCGGGCGCGAGCGGCCGGCGCCAAGCCGTCTACAACCCCGCCACCGGCGCCGTGGCGCGCCACGTGGCGCTGGCCGACGTGTCCGAGGTGGACGCCGCCGTGGCCGCCGCGAAGAAGGCCTTCCCGGCCTGGGCGGACACCCCGCCCATCCGCCGCGCCCGCGTGCTGAACAAGTTCCTGGGCCTGATGAACGAACACCGCGACACGCTGGCCGCGATGATCACCGCCGAACACGGCAAGGTGTTCTCCGATGCGCAGGGCGAAGTCTCGCGCGGCATCGACATCATCGAGTTCGCCTGCGGCATTCCGCAGTTGCTCAAGGGCGACTACACCGACCAGGTCAGCACCGGCATCGACAACTGGACGATGCGCCAGCCGCTCGGCGTGGTGGCCGGCGTGACGCCGTTCAACTTCCCGTGCATGGTGCCCTGCTGGATGTTCCCGGTGGCGCTGGCCACGGGCAACACCTTCGTGTTGAAGCCCAGCGAACGCGACCCGTCCGCCGCCATCTTCATGGCCGGGCTGCTGCGCGAGGCCGGCCTGCCCGACGGCGTGTTCAACGTCGTGCAGGGCGACAAGGTCGCGGTCGACGCGCTGATCGAACACCGCGACGTGAAGGCCGTGAGCTTCGTCGGCTCCACGCCCATCGCCCACTACATCCAGGAGCGCTGCGCCCACTTCGGCAAGCGCGTGCAGGCCCTCGGCGGTGCGAAGAACCACATGGTGGTGATGCCCGACGCCGACCTCGAGCAGACCGTCGACGCCCTCGTCGGCGCCGGCTATGGCTCCGCGGGCGAACGCTGCATGGCCATCAGCGTGGCCGTGCTGGTGGGCGACGTGGGCGACAAGCTGATCCCGCTGCTCGCCGAACGCGCCCGCACGCTGAAGGTGAAGAACGGCATGGAGGCCGACGCCGAGATGGGCCCCATCGTCACGAAGCAGGCGCTCGAACGCATCGAGGGCTACATCGGCCTCGGCGTGGAGGAAGGCGCCCAGCTGGTCGTCGACGGCCGCGGCCTGAAGGTGCCCGGCCACGAGGACGGCTTCTTCACGGGCGGCACGCTGTTCGACCACGTGACGCCGTCGATGCGCATCTACCAGGAAGAGATCTTCGGCCCCGTGCTGTCGTGCGTGCGCGCGAAGGACTTCGCCGAGGCGGTGCAGCTGGTCAACGACCACGAGTTCGGCAACGGCGTCGCCTGCTACACCCGCGACGGGCACATCGCCCGCGAGTTCGCCCGCCGCATCGAGGTGGGGATGGTGGGCATCAACGTGCCCATCCCGGTGCCGATGGCCTGGCACGGCTTCGGCGGCTGGAAGCGCAGCCTGTTCGGCGACACCCACGCCTACGGCGAAGAAGGCGTCCGCTTCTACACGAAGCAGAAGTCGGTGATGCAGCGCTGGGCGGAAAGCACCGCGAAGGGCGCCGAGTTCGCGATGCCCACCGCGAAGTGACCGTCAGCGCTTCGGCGCCCGGGGCCGCGCCTTCGCGGCGCTCACCGGCTTGAGCGTCGAGAAGATCGGCCCGTCCACCGCACCGGGCACCGGCAGCGGCATGAACGCGATGGCCTCGGCCTCCTTCACCGTGAGGCCGAAGCCGATCAGCACGCTGCGCATCATGTGCTCGGGGTGGTGGTCCTGCGTGGGTTCGGTCAGCATCGTCTCGATGCCGTAGAAGATGGACCCGAGCACGATGTCGCGCGCCACCAGCACGTTGTCGACGTCGATGCGGCCTTCCCGGTGCGCCTGCTCCAGGTCGCGCGTGAGGTACAGGTCGATCAGCTGCCCGCGCGTGGCGATGCGGGTGCCCACCCGCGTGATGAACGTGCCCCACAGCGGGTAGCGCAGCGCCATCTGCATGTAGAGCCGCGTACCCGTCGAGAAGCGTTGGATGGGGTCGGCGAACGCCAGCACGATCGGGTCCACGATCTGGAGCACCTCGTCGCTCATCGCGGTGGCCAGGGCCAGCAGCAGCTCGTTCGTGGTCTTGAAGTGGTTGTAGAACGTGCCCCGCGCCACGCCGGCGGCCGCGATGAAGTCGTCGATCACCGGCGCGTCCGCGCCCTTCTCGTGGAACACCTCCAGCGCGCTCGCCAGCAGGCGCAGCCGCGTCTTCTCCCGGCGCAACGCGCCCACGCGCACCCGGTGGTCTTCCGGGGCTTCTTCTTCCTGTGTCTTCGCCATGGGGCCAAGGGTACACGACCCGGCCCTAGGGAAAGCCCTGACGTTTTGTGCAACTTGTCATCTTGATGTTTTCGTCAGTTTGACTAGAGTTCGTTTTAGACATTTCGTCTAAGTCAATTCGTTGCAAGGACCCCCTCATGAAGCTCCTCCGTCACGGCCCCGTCGGTTCCGAGAAGCCCGGCGCAGTCGACGCCCTGGGCCAGGCCCGCGACCTCTCCCTGCTGATCCCCGACTTCACGCCCGAGTGGCTGTCCCCGGAGAAGCTGCAGGCCCTGAACGCGATCGACCTCACGAAACTGCCCGCCATCCCGGCCGGCACGCGCCTGGGCACGCCGGTCGCCGGCGTGCGCCAGTTCGTCGCCATCGGCCTGAACTACCGCAAGCACGCCGAGGAGTCGGGCCTCGAGATCCCGAAGGAACCGGTCGTCTTCACGAAGGCGCTGACCTCGCTGTCCGGCCCGAACGACGACGTCGTGATGCCCGCCGGCTCCGAGGCCACCGACTGGGAGATCGAACTCGGCTTCGTGATCGGCACGCTGGCCCGCAACGTGCCGGTCGGAGAGGCGCTGTCGCACGTGGCGGGGTACTGCCTGGCCAACGACGTGTCCGAACGCGACTGGCAGATCAAGCGCAACGGCCAGTGGGGCAAGGGCAAGAGCTTCGACACCTTCGGCCCCATCGGCCCGTGGCTCGTCACCAGCGACGAACTCCCCGACCCGCAGACCATCCCGCTCGAGCTGGCCGTCAACGGCGAGGTCGTGCAGCGGAGCAACACCGCCGACATGATCTTCCCGGTCGCCGAAGTGGTGTCGTACCTGAGCCAGTTCATGACCCTGCTGCCCGGCGACGTCGTGATCACGGGCACGCCGCAGGGCGTGGGCCTGGGCATGAAGCCCACGCCGCGTTTCCTTCGGCGCGGCGACGTGATGACACTCAGCGCCGGCCCGCTCGGCACGCAGCGCCAGCAGGTCGTCTGACCTGACTTCCCCCGTTCGACCCCGCCGCGTGCGCGCGGCGCGGGCGGAGCCATGCCCGCCCCCCCGAAGGAGACGACCATGTCCATCGACCTCCACCGCCCGCCCGCGGTCCACTCCGTCGACGAGTTCGTCTTCGGCGTGCCCGACCTGGCCGCGGCCCGGCATTTCTACGAGGCCTTCGGCCTCGACGTGCGCGACGAGGACGGCGCCCTCGCCCTCCACACCCACGGTCACCCGCACCGCTGGGCACGGGTGGTCCAGCGACCGGAGAAGCGGCTGCTGTGGCTCACCCTCGGCATCGATGGCGACGACCTCGGCCGCTTCCGCCGCCACCTCGACGAGCACGGCGTGCCGCGTGTGGCGCCGCCCGAGGGCGCGAACCCGGACGGCCTGTGGATCGCGAGCCCCGACGGCGTGCCACTGCAGCTGCGCGTGGCGCCGAAGTCGTCGCCGTCGCAACCGGCCCCGCGCGAGTTCCCGCCCCCCTGCGACAACGCGGGCCGCTCGCCGGCCCGCACCCGCGTGCCCGTGGTGCGCCCGCTGTACCTGTCCCACATCCTGCTGTTCACCGCCGACGTCGACGCGGCCGTGCGCTTCTGCGAGGACATCCTCGGCCTGCGCCTGTCCGACCGCTCGGGTTCGGCCATCGCGTTCCTGCACACGCCGCACGGCAGCGACCACCACCTGATCGCCCTCGCGAAGTCCGACGGCCCCGGCCTGCACCACAGCAGCTGGTGCGTGCCGTCGCTGGACGCCGTGGGCATCGGCGCCGAGCAGATGGCCCGCGCGGGTTACGCGCAGGGCTGGGGCGTCGGCCGCCACGTGCTCGGTTCGAACTACTTCCGCTACGTGCGCGACCCGTGGGGCAGCTACGCCGAGTACTCGTTCGACATCGACTTCGTCGAACCGGACCGCACCTGGCCCGCCGCCGACCACCCCGGCGAGGACGCGCTCTACGTCTGGGGCCCGTCCCTCCCGGACGACTTCATCGCCAACCACGAACTCGCCGCCCGCTGAACGCGGCGGCCCCAGGGAGATTCCCATGCGCAACGACCCCCCCCTGTACGACGTCGTGCTGGTCGGCTACGGCCCCGTCAGCGAAATCATGGCGCTCGCGCTGGCCCGCCAGGGCCGCCGCGTCGCGGTCTTCGAGCGCTGGAAGGAGCGCTACCCGCTGCCCCGCGCCGTCTGCATCGACCACGAGCTGTACCGCGTGCTGTCGGCGCTCGGCATGGGCAGCGATCTGCCCGCCGTGAGCCACGCCGGTCCGCAGTACCAGTGGTTCAACGCCGACTGGAAGGAGCTGCTGTCGATCGACTGGTCGGCCGAATCCATCTCCGGCGGCCCCGAGGTCAACTTCGTGCACCAGCCCACGCTCGAGACGATGTTCGAGGAGCAGGTGCAGCGCTGCGACAACGTCGAGCTGAACCTCGGATGGGAGGCCGTGCATGCGACCCAGACCGCCGACCACGCCGAACTGGAACTGCGCCACGTGGACACCGGCGAGCGCCGCACCGTGCGCTGCCGCTACCTCGTGGGCGCCGACGGCGCCAACAGCCTGATCCGCCGCGCGATCGGCTCCGGCCAGGAGGACCGCGGCTTCGAGGCCGACTGGCTCGTGGTCGACGTGCTGCCGAACGAGGGCGTGACGCTCGACATCCCCCCGGCCGCGCAGTACTGCAACCCCGCACGCCCCACCACCATCGTGCCGGCCGGCGTGCGCGACGGCCGCTACTTCCGCCGCTGGGAGTTCATGCGCCTGCCGCACGAGTCCCGCGACGCCCTGGAGCACGAGGACGTCGCCTGGTCGCTGCTCGAACCATGGGTGACGCGCGAGCAGGCCACCATCGTGCGCCACAAGGTCTACACCTTCCGCTCGCTGCTGGCCGACACGTGGCGCCGCGGCCGCCTGCTGATCGCCGGCGACGCCGCCCACGTGATGCCGCCCTTCATGGGCCAGGGCATGTGCGCTGGCCTGCGCGACGACTGGAACCTCGCGTGGAAGCTCGACCTGGTGCTCGACGGCCACGCCGACGCCTCGCTGCTCGACACGTACAAGCCCGAACGCCGCCCCCACGTGAGCGACGTGATCGACCTGTCGATGTACCTCGGCAAGGTGATCTGCATCCCCGACCCGCAGAAGGCCGCCGAACGCGACGCCGCGTTCTTCAGCGGCCAGGCCGCGCCGCCGCCGGCCTTCCCGTGCCTCACCGACGGCATCCTCCGCCGCGGCGCGGGCGGCGAGGTCCAGGCCCCCGCCGGCCTGCTGAGCCCGCACGGCACCGTGCGCCAGGGTGGCCGCTCGGGCCGCTTCGACGAGGTCGTGGGCCTCGGCTTCGTGCTCGTGTCGCGCAGCACCGCGGCGCTGGCCGCGGTGGGCGCGCGCCAGCGCGCGGTGCTGTCGGCCCTCGGCGCGCGCCACGTGCTCGTCACGGCCGACGGCACCGACGGCTGGGCCGACGTGGACGCGAAGTACATCCCGTTCATGGAACGCCACGGCATCGACACGATGCTCGTGCGGCCGGACTTCTACCTTTATGGCGCGGTGTCGCGCCCGCAGGACGTCAACACCCTCGTCGACGACCTCGCCGCCGACCTGGCCCGGCACGGCGTGGCGCTCGACACCGCGGCAGATCGGGAGGCGGTCACGGCCTGACCGCGCACCAAGGCGGGCGCGCAGCAGCGCGCCCGCGCACGGCCACGGTGCCGTCGTCGCCTGGAAGGCGCATGAATGCATGCATCCGGGAAGAGTGGACCATTTGGTCAAAGTGGCATGGACGTTGCTATTTGTCCTGGGTCAACGACTTCCCTTGCCGGATCGCCCCATGACCCTGAAGACCGTCCCCATCATCGACCTGCAGCCGTACTTCTCGGGCACGCCCGAAGGCAAGGCGGCCGTCGCCCGCGCCGTCGACGACGCCTGCCGCAGCATCGGCTTCCTCGTGATCACGAACCACCAGATCCCTTCGGCCCTGGTGGACCGCGTCTCCAGTCTCTCGCAGGCCTTCTTCGCGCTGCCGCTGCCCGTCAAGCGCGCGGTGGACCGCCCCCGCGCCGACATGGTCCGCGGCTACAGCGCCGTCGCCGAGGAGAGCCTGTCGTACAGCATGGAGGACGCCGCCCCGGGCGACCTGAAGGAGTCGTTCTCCATCGGCCCCACCGACGTGCCCGCCGGCGACCCGTACTACGCCGAGGCCAACGCCGGCCCGCACTTCGCGCCGAACGTGTGGCCCGCCGACCCCGCGTTCCAGGCCGCGAGCACCGAGTACTTCGCCGCGATGAGCGACCTGTCGCGGTCGCTGATGCGCATCTTCGCGCTCGCCCTCGACCTGCCCGAGACGTGGTTCGACGACAAGATCGACCGCCACATCAGCATGTTCCGCGTGCTGAGCTACCCGCGCCTCACCGAAAAGGCCCTGCCCGGCCAGCTGCGCGCGAGCGCCCACAGCGACTACGGCAGCCTCACCATCGTGCTGCCCGACGGCCCCGGCCTGCAGGTCACCACCGAAGGCCAGTGGGTCGACGTGCCGCACGTGCCGGGGTCGTTCGTCGTGAACCTCGGCGACCTGATGATGCAGTGGACGAACGACCGCTGGGTGTCGACGCTGCACCGCGTGGTCAACCCGCCGATCGATTCGCCCGAGAACCGCAAGCGCCAGTCGCTCGTGTTCTTCCACCAGCCCAACTACGACGCGATGGTCGAGTGCCTGCCGGCCTGCCAGAGCGCGGAGGAGCCCGCGAAGTACGCCCCCATCAGCTCGGGCGACCACCTGCTCTCGAAGTTCGTCAAGCAGACGACCTTCGGCGGCACGAAGCTGGCGGCCTGAACGATGGCCCACCTCTCCTACGTGAACGTCTTCGCGAAGGACGTGGTCGCACTCAGCGGCTTCTACCAGAAGGTGTTCGGCTTCACCGAGATCGAGGCGATCCGCTCGCCCATCTTCCGCGGGCTCGAGACCGGCAAGTCGGCCCTCGGCTTCAACGCGCTCGACGCCTACGACCTGCTGCAGCTCTCCGAGTTCTCGGACACGAAGGGCGTGAAGTTCCTGCTCAACATCGACGTCGACTCGAAGGACGACGTGGACCGCAGGGTGCCCGTCGCGCTCGCGTCCGGTGCCACGCTGGTCAAGCCGCCGTACGTGACCTACTACAACTGGTACCAGTCGGTGCTGCTGGACCCGGAAGGCAACGTGTTCCGCATCAACTTCATGATGTGATGGCCTCGCCGACCCCCCCGTCCCGCTGCCCGGCGCCGACCTCGCCTGTGCGGCCCTCGCCGCGCTGGCCCGCGCCGAACTTGCGTCGCTCGCCTACCCCGACCGCGCGTGGGTGCCACCGGCGTTCGGCCCCTCGGGCCAGGTGGTGCACGACGTGCTCGTGGTGGGCGGGGGCCAGTCGGGCCTCGGCCTCTGCGCCGCCCTTCGTGCGCAGGGCGTGCGCAACGTCCTCGCGGTCGACCGTGCGCCGTCCGGCCAGGAAGGTGTGTGGGACACCTTCGCGCGCATGCCCGAGCTGCGCACGCCGAAGGCGCTCAACGGCCTCGACCTGGGCCTGCCCACACTGAGCGTGCAGCGCTGGTACACGGCCCGCTTCGGCGAGGGGGCCTGGAGCGCCATCGACCGCATCCCCCGCACCGCGTGGATGGACTACCTGCGCTGGTACCGCGCCACGCTGCAGCTGCCCGTCGAGAACGACTGCGAGGTGACCGACGTGCGCCAGGGCCTGCGGTCCACCGATGGGGACGGCAGGCTGCTCGCGGTCGACACCGTGCGCCACGGCCAGCGCCAGACGCGGCTCGCGCGCCTCGTCGTGCTCGCCACCGGCACCGACGGGGCCGGCGCCTGGCGCGTGCCCGCGTTCATCGCCGACGCGCTGCCCGCCGACCGCCGCCACCACAGCAGCGACCTGATCGACTTCGGCCCGATGCGCGGCCGGCGGGTCGCCATCCTCGGCCACGGCGCCTCCGCCTTCGACAACGCCGTGGCCGCGCTCCGGGCCGGCGCGGCCTCCGTCGACCTGTGCTTCCGCCGCGCCGCGCTGCCGCGCGTGAACCCTCACCGCCACATCGAAACCGCGGGCCTGATGACCCACTACGCGCGGCTGGGCGACACCACGCGTTGGCAGGTGGCCCGCCACTTCCGCCGCGTGGACCAGCCGCCGCCACGCGGCAGCTTCCACCTCGCGCTGTCGATGCCCGGTTTCGCGATGCACGCCGGCTGCGGGTGGGACGCGGTGCAGTGGACCGGCCACGAGGTGGCGATCGACACACCCCGCGGCCGCCTGCTCGCCGACCACGTGATCTGCGCCACCGGCCAGCACTTCGACCTCGCCGCACGCCCCGAGCTGCGCACGCTGGGGCCGGCCGTGGCGCGCTGGTCGGACCGCTACACGCCGCCCGCGTCCGAGGCCGATGCGGGCCTCGCGGCCCACCCGTACCTCGGCGAACACTACGAGTTCCTGCCGCGCCGGCCCGGCGGCGACGACTGGGTCGCCCGCGTGTTCGCGTTCAACAGCGCGAGTTTCGTGAGCCACGGCCCGCACTCGACGTCCATCAGCGGCCACAAGCACGCGCTGCCCCGCCTCGTGCGCGGCCTCACGCAACGCCTGTTCCTCGACCAGGAGGCCACGCTCGTCGACGAGCTGCACCGCTACGACGAAACCGACCTCGCGCTGCCGCCCGATTTCGAGGCGAGCCAGCAGCAACCCCACCGCTTCGCCACCGCGGAGGCCGCCGCATGAACATCATCGACCTCCCCGTGTCGCCGCTGACACCCGAGGGCTTCGCGCCGTTCGGTTCCGTGATGGCCGCGCAGGCCGACGGCGTGCCGTTCGGCCCCGGCGACGCACCGCTCGAACTGTCGCAGGGCACCCCGCGCTTCTACGTGATGCGCCTGGAAACGCGCGGCCGCACGATCCGCGCCATCACGCGGCACCGCCGCGTCACGCAGGCGCTGGCCTCGGTGGGCGGCCACCCGTGGCTGCTGGCCGTGGCACCGCCGCTGCGCCTGGACGACCCCGATGCCGAACCCGCCTGGGCCGACATCCGCGCCTTCCGCATCCCCGGCGATGTCGCCGTGATGCTGTCCCGCGGCACCTGGCACGCCGGCCCGCTGTTCGACACCCCCGAGGCCACGTTCTTCAACCTCGAACTCGCCGACACCAACGTGACCGACCACCACACGAGCCGCCTGCCCGTGGCGCTGCGGCTCGTCGACTGACTCTCCTCCCCTGTGCCCTCCTCCCTGAAAGGTCCATGATGTCTCGTAGCAGTTCCTGGCAAGCCGGCGCCACCGTGGTGCTCGCCGCCTGTGTCGGCGCCACCGCCTCCGCCCTCGCGGCCGACGGGTTCACCCTGAAGGACAAGCCGAAGATCGCGATGCTGTACTTCGGCCCGAAGAACGACGGCGGCTGGACGCAGGCCTTCGACGAGGCGCGCGTGAAGATCGAGAAGGAGCTGGGCCAGAAGATCCAGTTCGTCGAGAACGTGCCCGAGGACGCGTCGGCCATCAAGCCCGCCGCCGAGAAGTTCATCCAGCGCGGCGCCAACATCGTGATCGGCACCGCCTTCGGCTACTCCGACACCTTCAAGGAGCTGGCCGCCAAGTACCCGCAGGTGGCCTTCCTGAACGGCTCGGGCACCACCAACGCCGCGAACCTGCAGGCCTTCTACGGCCGCACCTACGAAAGCCACTACCTGTGCGGCATGGCCGCCGGCGCCGCGTCGAAGACGGGCAAGCTCGGCTTCGTCGCCGCGAACCCGTTCGGCGTGGTGAACTGGACCGTCAACGCCTTCGCGCTCGGCGCCCAGAAGGTCAACCCGGCCGCCACCGTCAACGTGATCTACACCGGCTCGTGGCACGACCCGGTCAAGGAACGCGCCGCCGCGATGGCCCTGATCGACCAGGGCGCCGAAGTGATCGGCCAGCACGTGGACAGCCCCACGCCGCAGATCGTCGCCCAGGAGCGCGGCAAGTACGGCACCGGCCATCACCGCGACCTGCGCCAGTTCGCCCCGAAGGCCACGCTGTGCTCGTCGGTGTGGACGTGGGAGAAGTACCTCGCGCCCGAGATCAAGAAGATCGCCGCCGGCAACTGGAAGCCGGCCCCGTACGGTGCCTTCATCCCGATGAGCCAGGGGGGTACCGACATCGCCGGCTTCGGCCCCGCGGTGCCGGCCGACAAGGTCAAGCTGATCCAGGCCGAACGCGAGGCCATCATGAAGGGCAAGCAGGTCTACGCCGGCCCGCTGTCCGACCGCGACGGCAAGGAGCGTGTGCCCGCCGGCGGCGTGCTGTCCGACGCCGACCTCTGGAAGATGGACTGGTACGTCAAGGGCGTCGTCACGCAGAAGTAAGACGATGCCCAACGCCCTCGAACTCACCGGCATCCGCAAGTCCTTCGACGGCTTCGCGGCCCTCACCGACGCGCACTTCGCGGCCCGCTGGGGCGAGGTGCACGCGCTGCTCGGTGAGAACGGGGCCGGCAAGTCGTCGCTGATGAACATCGCCGCCGGGCTCTACGCCCCGGAGACCGGCGCGGTGCTCGTCGACGACAACGCGGTGCGGTTCGGCGGGCCGCGCGACGCGGCCCGCCACCGCATCGGCATGGTCCACCAGCACTTCAAGCTGGTGAAACCCTTTTCGGTCGCGGAGAACATCCTGCTGACCGCGCCGCCCGCCGCCGAAACGTTGCGCCACGGCCAGCGGCTCGCGCAGGTGGAACAAGACATCCGCGCGAAAGCGCGGGAACTCGGCTTCGACATCGACCCCACGCGGCGGGTCGAGACCCTCTCGGTCGCCGAGCAGCAGCGCGTCGAGATCCTGAAGGTGCTGCTCGCGGGCGCCCGCATCCTGATCCTCGACGAACCCACCGCGGTGCTCACCGACACCGAAGCCGAGCGCCTGCTGCAGACGGTGCACGGCCTCGCGCGCGGGGGCGCCGCCGTCGTGCTCGTCACGCACAAGATGGCCGACGTGAAGACCTACGCCGACTGCGTGACCGTGATGCGGGGCGGCCGCACGGTGGCCACGGTCGATCCGAAGGAAACCTCGACCCAGGAACTCGTGAAGCTCACCGTGGGCGACTCGGCCCCGGCCGAGGCCGCGCCACGCGGCACCCCCGGCGACGTGAAGCTCCGCATCACCGGCCTGCGTTCGCCGGAGGCCGGCGGCCGCCGCGTGCTGGACGGTGTGGACCTCACGGTGCGCGCCGGCGAGATCTACGGCATCGCCGGCGTGGGCGGCAACGGCCAGGGTGAACTGGCCGCCGCGATCATGGGCCTGCCGATGGCCGCCGACGGCGAGATCGTGCTGGAGGGCCACGGCGACCTGCGCCGCACCTCCACCGCCGACCGGCGCGAACTGGGCCTGGCCGCCATCCCCGCCGACCGCTACGGCCTCGCGCTGGCCGGGTCGCTGTCGGTGGCCGAGAACTTCGGCGTGGGCCAGGTGCACACGGGCCGCTACGGTCCCGCCTGGCACCTGCGCACGAAGGACCTCGAACGCGACGCCGCCGAAGCGGTGCGCGAGTTCGACGTGCAGGGCGTGCGCTCCACCGCCCAGAAGGCCGCGCTGCTGTCGGGCGGCAACGCGCAGAAGCTCGTGATCGCCCGCGAGTTCAGCAAGTCGCCGCGCGTGGTGCTGGCCCACAGCCCCAGCCGCGGCCTGGACGTGCGAGCCGGCGCCGCGGTGCACGCCCGCCTGCGCGCCGCGCGCGACGCCGGTGCCGCCGCGCTGCTCATCAGCGAGGACCTCGACGAGGTGCTCGCCCTCGCCGACCGCGTGGGCGTGATGACCCGCGGGCGCATCGTCGCCGAACACGACCAACCCGCCGACCGCCAGGCGATCGGCCAAGCGATGGTGGACCATGGCTGACCTCACGCAACCCGCCCCCTTGGTGGTGCCTCCCGTGGCCCCGCCACGCCGCCGCCAGCCCTGGGCCAGCCGCCGCTACACGCTGGAGATCCGCCAGCAGCTCGCCTGGCCCTGGCAGGCCCTCGTGCTGGCCCTGTCCATCGCGGCGGGCCTCGCGATCTCGGCCGCGATCCTCGTCGCGGCCGGTGTGCCGGCCGACGAACTCGCCAACGAGTTCATCGTGCAGACCTTCCTCGACGGCCAGAACTTCCGCGCCGTGCTGTTCCAGGCCGCACCGATGATCCTCGTGGGCCTGGCCGGCGCGATGGCCTTCCGCGCACGCTTCTGGAACCTGGGCCTCGAGGGCCAGATGATCTGGGGCGCGATCGGCGCCACCGCCGTTTCCTTCTTCGGCATCGGCCCCGAGGGCCTGCGCCTGCCGCTGATGTTCGCGAGCGCATTGCTGTGCGGCCTGCTGTGGGCCTGGGGGCCGGTGCTGCTGAAGCTGCGCCTCGGGGTCAACGAGATCATCTCGACGCTGATGCTCAACTACCTCGCCGGCAACTTCCTGCTGCACCTCGTCTACGGCCCGTGGAAGGATCCGAAGGACGCGTTCCCGTACTCGCCGCAGTTCCTCGCCGCCGAGCGCCTGCCCGAGCTGTTCGGGGGCGTGGGCAGCGCCATCCTGCTGGCCGCGGTGGTGGCCGTGCTCGCGTGGTGGCTCGTGGACGTGAGCCGCGCGGGCCTGTACCTGCGTTTCGTGAACGCCAACCCGCGCATGGCGGACGCGGCCGGCGTGCCGGTCACGCGGATGATCGTCGGCTCGGTGCTGGTGTCGGGTGCGATGGCCGGGCTCGCGGGCTTCGTGATCGCGTCGGGCCAGGAAGGCCGCCTCACGCAGGCCTTCTACCAGGGCTACGGCTTCTCCGGCATCCTGATCGCCTTCCTCGCGCGCAACAACCCGCTGGCGGCCACCGTCGTCGCGCTGCTCGTGGCCGCGCTCTTCGTCACCGGCCGCAGCCTGCAGGTGTTCTACCAGGTGCCGTTTTCGATGGTGCAGCTGATCCAGGCCGTCATCGTGATCGCGGTGGCCTCGTCCGACTTCTTCATCCGGCACCGCCTGCGGCGCGTGGCCGCAGCGTGAGCGAAACGCCATGGACATCCTGATCAACTGGCTCGCCAACACCCCCGACTTCGCGGTGCCCTACGCGCTCGCGGCGCTGGGCCTCATCCTCACCGAACGGGCCGGTGTGCTGTCACTCGGCGCCGAGGGCCTGATGCTCGTGGGCGCGTTGACCGGCATCGGCGCGCAGCTCGCGTTCGGACAGCCCGGCGTGTCGCTCGTGCTCGCGATGGGCGCGGCCAGCCTCGTGTCGGTGCTGTTCGCCGCGATGGTGATCCTGCTCCGCGTGAACCAGGTCATCGCGGGCCTCGCCCTCGTGTTCTTCTGCCAGGGCTTCACGAGCCTCCTCGGCACGTTGTTCGAATGGACCAACCAGGCGACCGGCGGCATCGGCGGCGCAGCCCTGTGGCCGCTGTCGGCGCTCCCCGTCGTCGGCCGCCTGTTCGAGCAGAACCCGATGGTCTGGCTCACCGTGCCCATCTTCGCGGCCGTGGCCTGGTTCCTCGCCCACACCACCACCGGCCTGCGCTGGCGCGCGGTCGGCGAGAACCCGCAGGCGGCCGACGCCGCCGGCATCGGTGTCACCGCGTACCGCTTCGCGGCCGTGCTGGCCGGTGCAGCGCTCGTGGGGCTGGCCGGCGCGTACCTGTCGGTGGTCAGCACCAAGCTGTGGATCGCCGGCATGACCGGCGGGCGCGGCTGGATCGCGATCGGCCTCGTGATCTTCGCGCGCTGGTCGCCGTGGAAGGCGCTGGCCGGCGCGCTGCTGTTCGGCTGCATCGAGGCGCTGATCCCGCAGCTGGCCGCGGCCGGCATCCCGCTGCCGCAGTACTTCGTGCTGATGACGCCGTACGCGGTCACGCTGGGCGTGATGGTGTGGGTCGCGACGGCCAAGCGGGGCGGCCAGGGTGAACCCGGTGCCCTCGGCGAACCCTATGTGAGAGAGGAACGACGCTGATGCGCGCTTTCGTGTACGGCGAGGCGCGCGACGTCGCCCCCGCCGAATTTCCCGACTACCTGGACCCGGCCACCACCGCGGTGATCTCGATCGACATGCACCGGGGCCACCTCGACGACTCGCCGGACTGCCCGTGCCCCGCCCCGCGCGCCCGCGAGATCGTGGACGGCATCGACCGCTTCCACGATGCGGCCCGCGCGCACGGCGTGCGCGTGGTGCACGTGAAATCGGTGCTGCGCCCCGATGGCGCCGACGACCTGGGCGGCATCCCCGCGGCCTGGCGGCGCACGTTCCCGCTGCACGTGGGCCCGATCCCGAACGCCGGGGGCCACGCCCTCGAAGGGTCGCCGTGGACCGAGTGGGTGACGCGTGTGGCACCGCAGGACCTGCGCGTGGAGAACAAGCGCCGCCTGTCGGCCTTCTACCCCACCGACCTCGACTTCCTGCTGCGCAACCAGCGCATCACCACCGTCGTGCTGAACGGCGGGTTCACCGACTGCTGCGTGCTCAACACGGCCTTCGATGCGAACAACCACAACTACCGCGTGATCGTGCTGCGCGACCTGACGCGGGGCACCGACCCCCAGCTGGAGCAGGCCGCGCTCGCGATGGTGTCGCTGCACCTGGGGCTCGTGGTGGATTCGCCGGACCTGCTCTCGCAGTGGGACGCGCCACCGCCACGGTGACCCGACAAGCCCCGGTGGATCCCGGCGTTCGCCGGGATGACGTGCACCGTCAGGTGGCCGGCTTGTCGCTGAAGGCCTTGAGGTTCGCCTTCAACTCGTCGCTCATGGGCACGTTGAGCGGCACCTTGCGCGGCGGGATGGGGTTCAGGAACCACTTGGTGTAGAGCTTCTCGAACTCGCCGCTCTTCATCAGGCCGATGAGCGCGTCGTCCACGGCCTTCTTGAACTCGGGGTCGTTCTTGCGCAGCATGATCGCGTACGGCTCGACCTGCAGCGGCTCGCCCGTCACCACCCAGTCGGCCGGGGCCTTCGAGTTCGCGACCAGGCCGTACAGCAGGATGTCGTCCATCGCGTACGCCTCGACGCGATCGTTTTCGGCGAGCAGCGCGCCGTCGGCGTGGTCCTTGGCGGTGACGATCTCGGTGTCGAGGTTGTTGTCCCGGAAGTACTTGCGCAGGACCTGGAAGTTCGTGGTGCCTGCGGTGGTGGCCACCTTCTTGCCCTTGAGGTCGGCCAACGACTTGATGCCCGACGTCTTCTTCGCCATCAGGCGCGTGCCCGTGTAGAAGTAGTTGACCGCGAAGCCGACCTGTTCGCCTCGGGCCGAGTTGTTCGTGGTGGAACCGCACTCCAGGTCCACCGTGCCGTTCTGCACGAGCGGGATGCGGTTCTGCGACGTGACCGGCATGCGCTCGACCTTCAGGTCGGGGCGCTTCACCTTGGCCTTGAGCTCGTCGACGATGCGGTCGCACACCTCGACGCTGAAGCCGATGGGCTTGGCGTTGTCGAGGTAGCTGAACGGCACCGACGACTCGCGGTAGCTGAGGGTGATCGACCCCGTCTCGGCCATCTTGGCGAGCGTGCCGCCGGACTGCGCCTGGACGGCGAAGGCGGACGCGACACCCAGCAGGGACAGGACAACGCGATTCAACATGAACATGAAGTGCTCCTTCGGCCGTGGTCAGAAATGAACAGCGGTCACTGTAGGGGTGTCGATCGCTGTCAGCGAATGTCGAAATGAACACCCCCTATGCCGCGGCGGCATGCACCAATGCGTTGCGCGCATCCGCATGCCCGGGAAACATACTTGCCGTGCATTCCGGCATTCGACAGGCGGGTTATCCCTGCCCACCATCGCACCTCGTTCCCACACATCAGGAGAGGTCCGTTGAAAGTAGCTGTCATCGGAGGCGGCATCGTCGGCTGGACGTCGGCGCGCGCGCTGCGCGCCGCGGGCCACGACGTGGTGCTCGTCGACCGGGCCGGTGCGCCCGCGGCCGGCGCCAGCGGACAGAACGGCGCACAGCTCAGCTACGGCTTCGTGGCCCCCCTCGCGTCGGCCGCCATTCCCGCCCAGATCCCCAAGCTGCTGTTCTCGGCGGACTCGCCGTTCCGCATGCGCCCGGGCCTGTCGCTCGACACGTGGCGCTGGTGCCTGCAGTTCCTCGCAGCCTGCACCCACCAGCAGTCGGAGCGCACCACACGCGCACTGCTCGCGCTGGCCCACGAGAGCCACACGCACTTCACGCAGTGGCGCAACGGGCTCGGCGCGGGCGTCGACATCGAACACGCACAACGCGGCAAGCTCGTGCTGCACCGGGACCAGGCCTCGCTCGACGCGGCCGGCCGCCAGGTGGCCCTGCAGGCCGGCGTGGGCCCCGCGCAGGAGCTGGTCGACGCGGCTCGCTGCCGCGCGCTCGAACCCGCGCTGGCCGACGGCAAGCCGCTCGTGGGCGGCGTGTGGACCCCGAGCGAGGAGGTGGCCGACTGCGCGAAGGTCTGTGCCGCGCTCGCCGCCGAACTGGCCCGAGACGGGCGCACCGAGGTGCGCTGGGACCACCAGGTGGCGGGCTGGGACGTGACGGGTGGCCAGGTGCGCGCGCTGGTGGCGCGGCACCAGGGCCGGTTGGAACGCATCGACGCCGACGCCTTCGTGATCGCCGCCGGCGCGCAGACGCCCGCCGTGACCCGAGGCCTGGGCGTGCACGTGCCGGTGCAGCCGCTCAAGGGCTACAGCATCGACGTGCCCGCCGGCGCGGTGCGGGGGATGCCGCAGGTCAGCGTCACCGACACGTCGGTGAAGACCGTGTTCGCCCCGCTGGGTGACGGACCGGCCCGCCGCCTGCGCGTCGCCGGCTTCGCGGAGCTGGTGGGCAACGACCTGCACATCCCGCCCGACCGCATCGCGCGGCTGCTGGGCACCGTCGAGGACGTGTTCGGCCTGCGCGCGACGCCTGCGGACGTGCGCCCGTGGGCCGGCCTGCGCCCCGCCACCCCCACCGGCCTGCCGTGCATCGGCCGCACGCGCCGGCATCCCAACGTCTACGTGAACAGCGGCCAGGGTGCGCTCGGCTTCACGCTCGCCTTCGGGTCGGCCGAACTGCTGGCCGCCGAACTGGCGGGCCGCCCGCGCGCGCTCGGCCGTGAAGAGGGTTTCCGCGCCGGCCTGGCGCCCCTTCCGGTGGCCTGACGTCGATCAGGCCTTCAGCACCGCCGCCATGTTGACCACCAGGTCGTCGATCGCCGCACTCGTCGGAATGTCCCGCGACCTCAGCGCGTAGACACTCACCGGAATCTCCGGCTCGAGCGGCGCCACCGACAGCGCGGGCAGCCCGCCCGCGTACCGCGCCGACCAGCTGTCGACGATGGCCCAGCCGAAGCCGGCGTGGGCCATCTCGATGGCCGCGTGGTAGCTGTGCGTGGTCACCGCCGCGTCCGGCGAGACCTCGTGCGTGCGGTACAGCGCGTGCAGCTGGCGCCCGATGGGGTCGGCGGCGTCGAGGTCGATGACCGGGCGGCCCGCCAGCGATTCGACGTGCACGCCCGTCGCCGGCACGTCATGCCCCACGCACACGATGCGGCCCGTCGCGACCACCTGGTTGATCACCGCGGGGTGCGACGACGGCTCCAGCGCGAAGCCCAGTTCGGCCTCGCGGCGCACGATCGCATCGGCGATCTGCGCGGAGTGCAGCGTGCGGAAGTTGAGCCGCACCTCGGTGTGCCAGCGCCGCCACTTGCCGAGGGCACTCGGCAGGAACTGCAGCGACAGGGCCGGCACGCACAGCAGGCGCAGCACGGTGTCCGAGCCCGACCCCAGGTTCGCCGCCGCGCGGCGCACCGAGTCGAGTTGCTGGTACAGCTGCTCCACCTCCGGGAACAACCGCTCGGCCTCGCGCGTGGGCACGAGGCGGCCGCGCACGCGTTCGAACAGCATCACGCCGACACTCTGCTCGGCCTGCTGCAGCAGCCGGGAGGCCGCGGGCTGGGTGATGTGCAGGATGTCGGCGGCGCCCTTGACGGACCCGGCCTGCATCACGGCGTGGAAGATTTCGATGTAGCGGAGACGCAAGCGACGGCCTCACGGGGACTGCGGCGACGCCGGCAGTCTACTTCGCGGGCAGGCCCAGGAACGCGAACGGCCGCGAGACCTCGAACTTCCCCGAGGTCTCGCCCGCGAACACGTTCTTCTGGTGTTCGCCGAGGCGCAGCACCTTCACCTGGCCGGTCCCGGGCGCGAAATCCACCTTGTTCAGGTCGACCCAGAAGGCGTTCGGCGTGAGGGCCGACTCGAAGAAGTACAGGCGGCGCTTGTGGTCCGCGACCGTGCGCCAGCGCGTGCTCGAGATGTTGGGCTGGTCGGGCGTCGTGATGCCGAACGGCACCGAGGCGTTGCGGATCACGCTGAACATCGTCGCGACGGCCAGGTCCGGGTCGGTGTACTTCGGCACCGCGTTCACATAGAACGCGGCACGCGCGAAGCGGTCGGACGCGCGGTTGGTGCCCGGGAGCATCACGGTGCCGCCGATCTGCTGCCAGTACGCGTGCAGCGCGAGCTGCTGGTCGAACGTGGGCGAGTTCGTCATCGTCTGGTACTTGCGGTCGTGGTGGATGACCTGGCGGCCGCCGATGTACTCGACGATGGCGCTGTCGCCGCTCGCGTCCGACAGGGACAGGTGCAGCGTCGCGAGGCGTTCCTCGCCCGGCACCTTGTCGGTCACCACCGTGAACGGCTCCTGGCGCAGGTGGTCGACCGCCTCCTTCACGGTGGCGAAGTTGTCGAGCGGGTACTGCGCCCACGCAGCGATCGTGAGGCCCGGCTTGCCGCGGCCGTCGAACGCCGGGTACTGCGACTCGACGAGCCACAGCACGTTGGCGGACAGGCCCGCCTCGTTCAGGCCGTCGGTGGTGGAGATGTCGTAGCCGGTGGCGACGACACTGCCGTAGCGCGAGGTCCACTTCACCGAGTTGGGCCCGGCCTCCCCGGTGCGGGCCATGCCGCGCGGGAAGATCCACAGGTTCGTGGCCACGTCCACCTTCCAGTCCATGGACCGGGCGGTGACGATGTTGCCATCGGGGCCCAGGTACACGACCCGCGTGCAGGCGAACGCGGCAGCGGACAGCAGCGCCAGCACGACGGCGACGACGCTTCGGATCGACATCATGGGCTTCTCCGGTTCAGTGGTTTTCGCCCGTGCTCGCCTTGCGCGCGTAGAACGTGGCCACCTCGTCGATCTCCTGCTCGGTCATCCCGCGCACCATGTTCCGCATCTGGGCCTGCGCGTCGTTGCGGCGCTCGCCCGACTTGAACGCGCGCAACTGCGCGACGAGGTACTCCTTGGGCATGCCCTCGATCCACGGCGTGCCGATCTTCTGGTCGACCCCGCCGTGGCACGAGATGCACGGCGCGATGTTGCGCAGCGGGTCGCCCACGCGCACCAGCGCCGGCAGGTTCTCGTCGTACGTGGTGGGTGCGGTGCGTGCCTTCGGCAGGTACGCGTAGTACGCGGCGATGTCGCGGATCTGGTCGTCGTTCAGCGCGCGGGCCAGCGCCTCCATGATCGTGCTGGACCGCCGCCCCGACTTGTAGTCGTGCATCTGCTTGATGACCACCTCGGGGTACTGGCCCGCGAGGTTCGGCGCGTTCGACGCGCTCATGCCCTGCGCGCCGTGGCACATGGTGCAGTTGAGCGCGAGCGTGCCGCCGCGGCCCACCGCGTCGCTGGGCGCGGCCTTCGTCATCGACCGTTCCAGCACCACCAGCGTCTCGCGGGGCGCGGCCGTGCCGTCCTTCGGCGCCGACCAGCTGGCCGGCACACCGGCCGCGCGGCAGATGGCGTCCCACAGGCCGCGGGCGCTGAAGTCGCCGTGGACGGACGGCAGCAGCACGAAGCCGACCAGGATGGACCCGGCCGTGAGGATCGCGAGCGCGATCACGCTCCAGCGGAAGCCCGGGTCTCGGAACGAGTACATGGCCATCACCGGCTCCCGATGGGAATCACCGGCACCGAGGCGTGCTCGAGCGATGCCAGCTGGTAGATGGGGAAGCCGTAGTTCACGAGCGTCAGGCCGATCATCATGGCCACCCACAGCGCGAAGCCGTTCAGCAACGGCGGCGTGTGGTGCACCGGATGGGCCGGGGCGCTGAACGTGAAGGCCTGCGGCGTGACCTTGGGCCGGCGGTGCGCGGACGCGAGCACGTACACGAGGATGAACGCGGAGACCACGAGGATGAAGCCGCCGATCGTCGACGCGATCACCGTCCACGCCTGCGGCGCGAGGTCCGGGTGGCTGTAGTCGTAGTAGGCCATGCGCCGCGGCATGCCCAGCAGGCCCACCCAATGCCACGGCATCGACAGCACCATCATGCCGACGAACCACAGCCACAGCTGCAGCTTCACGAGCCCCTTCGGCAGCGGGCCGCAGCCGGTGAGCTGGGGCCACAGCTCGTACGCCGCCATGAAGTACATGATGACGATGGCGCCGGCGAAGATCAGGTGGAAGTGGCCGGTGACCCACTGCGTGTTGTGCACCGTCTCGTTGAGCTGGTAGCTCATGTTGATGATGCCGCCGGCCCCGCCGAAGCCGAGCATGATGAACGAGAAGGTCACCGCGAGCATCATCGGGTTGTCCCACGGCAGGGCCTTCACCCAGCCGAACAGGCCCTTGCCGCCGCGCAGCCGCGCGGCGATCTCGACGGACGCCACGATGGTGAAGACCGTGAGCAGCGTGGGCACCGACACCATCGCCGTCATCGCCGCGTGCACGAACTTGAAGCCGGCGCCCACCTGCGGGTCGGCGAACAGGTGGTGGATGCCGATGGGCATCGAGAACACGAGGAACAGCACGAAGGCCACGCGGCCCATGGTGTCGCTGTAGAGCCGCCCGCCGATGGCCCGCGGCACCACCGCGTAGAACATGATGTACGCCGGCATCAGCCAGAAGTACACGATGGCGTGCAGGGTCCACGAGAAGAACACGCGCGCGAGGCCCGCGTTGATGGTGTCGACGAGGCCGAGGGACGCGGGCAGGATCAGCAGCAGGATCTCGAGCGCCGCGCCCACCGAGGTCCACGCCCACAGGTACGCGCCCGCCACGTTGCCGTACATCGCGAGCGGCACGGTCTTGCCCGGGTTCTCCTTCTTCCAGGCGTGCAGGTTGACGGACATCAGCGCCACCCAGATCCACGAGCCCACCACCACCAGCACGACACCGATGTAGTAGAACGGGCTGCCCACCATCGGCGGGTAGAAGGTGTAGAGCACCGAGGCCTTGCCGAGCGCCATCGTGATCGCGGCCACGGCCGTGCCGGCGATGACGAGCCAGAAGCCCGCCCACGCCCACTTCAGGCCGATCAGCGGGCGCTTCAGCGCGAGTTCGCTCAGCGCGTAGCCGAAGCCCATCGCCACGAGCGTGGGCAACACGTAGGCCATCACCGTGCCGTGGGCGGTGACCGAGCGGTAGTAGTGCTCGGGGTTGTTCACCCAGGCCGCGAGCGGGCTGCGCACGAACATCTGCCATTCGCCGAGCACGATGGCGCCCAGGAAGGCGGCGAACGCCACCCAGAAGTGGGCCAGCACGAGCTTCCTAGCGTTGAACACAGCGGAGCCTTTCTCCCGAGCGGGCCTTCGTCAGGAACTCCTCGGGCGGCAGCACCTGCACCCGCGCCCACATCGCCTCGTGGCCGGTGCCGCAGTACTCGTGGCACGGCATCAGGTGTTCGCCGGGCTTCTTGAAGCTCGTGGTGAACGTGGCCACGAAGCCGGGGATCAGCATCGTGTTGGCGTTGGTGGTGCCCACGATGAAGCCGTGGATGGTGTCGGTGGCCGTGGCGCGGAAGGTCACGGACATCTCGGCCGGCACCACGATGCAGGGCGGCATGAACGAGTACTGCTGCGCGACGAGCCGCACCATCACCTTGCCGTCGGCCCCGAGCGTGGTGCCGAGGTTGGATTCGACGAACTCGCCCTTCACGTGCAGCGTCTTGACGTCCACGGTTTCCACGCGCGACGGCGGCATGGCCGCCCAATGCAGGCCGGTCACCACCATCATGACCAGCAGCATCACGATGATGGCCGCGACGACCCAGGCCCAGCGCTTCTCGGCGGCGACCGCGACCTGCTCGGCCGGATGAGCGCCCTGGGAGGAGGCGGCCGTCACTGCATCGCCCCCCGCGGCAGGTAGGCCGCGAAGTAGAACACCAGGTAGATGGCGACCACGATGGCCGTGGCCACGCCCGCCACCGCGAAGGTGCCGGCCGGGCCGCGGCCGACGATCTCGTCGACCTCGCGGTCGTCGGCGGACAGGTCAGGAGAGTCGATGTCCTCGCTCATGCTCGTTCACTCCGGAAGCAGCTTGCGCAGTTCGTTGACCTGGCGAGGCTCGACGGGCGTGCCGCTGTTCTCCCAGGCCACGCGGATGTAGGTCACCACCGCCGCGGCCTCGTCGTCGTTCAGGATGTGGCTGAACGGCGGCATGCCGTGGGGGCGCGGGTTCTTCTTCGTGCCCGGGGGGTAGCCGCCGTTGAGCACCATGCGGATCGAGTTCACGGGCGAGGCCATCGTGATCGACTGGTTGCCCGCGAGCGGCGGCAGCGACGGCGGGAAGCCCTTGCCTTCCTCGCCGTGGCACACGGCGCACTGCTTCTCGTAGGTGCGGCGGCCGAGTTCCATGACGTTGGGCGACACGAGCCGCGCCTGGCTCGTGGGTGGCGCTTCCGAATCGCGTTGCGGCAGCGCCTTCAGGTACACGGCCATCGCCTCGACGTCGGCGTCGCTCATGTACTGCAGGCTGTTGTAGGTGACCTCGGCCATCGGGCCGTAGACGGTGCTGCGGTGGGAGACGCCGGTCTGCAGCAGGTCCTTGATGTCCTGCAGGCTCCAGTTGCCGAGGCCCGCCTCGCGGTTCGACGTGAGCGACGGGGCGTACCAGTTCTGGTTCGGGATCATCCCCCCCTCGAAGGCCGCCGCCTCGCTGGACCCGCCGAGCGCGTTCACCGCGGTGTGGCACATCGCGCAGTGGCCCAGGCCCTGCACGAGGTAGGCGCCGCGGTTCCACTGTTCCGTCTGCGCGGGGTCGGGCTTGAACTCGCCCTGCGTGAAGTAGAGCGTGCGCCAGCCCACGAGCAGCTCGCGCTTGTTGAAGGGGAAACGCAACTCGTGCGGCCGGTTCTTCAACTTCACCGGCGGCACCGACATCAGGTACGCGTAGATGGCGTCGGAGTCCGCGCGGGTGACCTTCGTGTACGACGCGAACGGCATCGCGGGATACAGCAGCGTGCCGTCGCGCGAGACGCCCGTGTGCATCATCCGGTAGAACTCGTCGGCGGTCCACGCACCGATGCCGGTCTCTTCGTCGGGCGTGATGTTCGGGACGTAGAGGTTGCCGAACGGCGTGGGCATGGCCCGGCCGCCGGCGAACTCCTTGCCACCGGGATGCGTGTGGCATGCGACGCAGTCGCCCGCGCGTGCGAGGTACTCGCCGGTGGTGATGACCTGCGTGGTGGCGTCGGGCGCCTTCGCCGCGTCCGGCGACGCGGGCAGCAGGCCCGGCAGGGACAGGTAGAAGACGCCGGCCGCCACCACGGCGACGACGCCGACTCCGAGGACGATGCGGGTGACCTTGCCCATCAGCGCTGGCTCCCGCAGGCGAACGGCATGCGCACGAGGTTCGCGGACTCGGGTGCCGGGTCCTTCGGCGCGGGCTGGCGGGCGAGCCAGGCGGAGACGGCGGCGATGTCGGTGTCGTCGAGTTTGGTGGCGACCCGCTTCATGCAGTCGGGCTCCATCGCGTGGCGTTCGCCCACGCGCCAGCGCGTGAGCTGCGCGGCGACGTACGCGGCACGCAGCCCCACGAGCCCCGGGATGCCCGGGGTCATGCCGGTGAGCGAGGCGCCGTGGCAGCTGATGCAGGCGGGCACGCCCTTCTTCGGGTCACCGGTGGAGGCCAGCTGCTGGCCGCGGGCGAGGATGGTGGCGTCGATCGCCGGGAACTCCTGCGTCGCGAACGGCGGGTTCTGCTTGGCGAAGTGTTCCGCCATCTCCTTCAAGTACGGGTCGGGCAGGTACGCGACGAGGTAGTTCATCGGCGCGTAGCGCCGCGTGCCGTCGCGGAAGGCCACCAGCTGGTTGAAGAGGTAGCCCGCGGGTTTGCCGGCGATGCGGGGGAAGTACCCGTTCGTGGTGCCCTGCCCGCTCTGGCCGTGGCACGTGACACAGCCCTGCACCCGCGCCTCCATCGAGTCGAGGGTCTTGAAGGCGGGCACCGCGTGGTCCTGCGCCGAAGCGCAGGCCGACGTGCACACGATCGCGGCAGCGGCCCACTTCCTCCAGTTCATCGGGCGTTCTTCTTCAGTGACGACGATGAGGCAGATCCTACGAGCCGTCTCCCGTCGCGGCAATGGGTCTTTTGTAGGACATTGCCGTACGCCCAAGGCCACTGACGGTTCAGCGACGCTCCGGTCGCGAGCTCCCCTTCGAGAGGCGCACCGCGAGGGCTGCCGCCCCCGCCACCGTGGCCAACCCCGTCACCCCCATCCAGCCCCACTGCGCGAGCAAGAGCGCACCGAGCGCCGAGCCGGCCGCCATGCCGATGAACATGCCGGTGAACAGCACCGCGTTGAGTCGGCTGCGGGCACCCGGGTCGATGCTGAAGATGATCGTCTGGTGGGCCACCAGCGTGGCCTGCACGCCGAGGTCGAAGCCGATGGCCGTGACCACGAGCAGCACGATCTGGCCGGAGGTGGGCAGCAGCGGCGCGAGCGCCATCGCTGCGAACGACACCACCGCGAGGCCCGCGCCCAGCCGGGTCACCAGCTCCGGCCCGCGACGGTCGGACAACCGGCCCGCCAGCGGCGCGGCGAGGGCACCGGCGGCGCCGGCCAGGCCGAAGGCCCCGGCCGCGGCGGCGCCCAGGTGGAAGGGCTCGCCATGCAGCATCACCGCGAGGGTCGACCAGAACGCGCTGAAGCCGATGGCCAGCAGGCCCTGCGCCCAAGCGGCGCGGCGCAGCGCCGGGTGCTGGCGCCACAGCGCGGCCAGCGACCCGAGGAGTGCGCCGTAGCCGAGCTGCGTGGTGGCCTTGAACCTCGGCAGTCCGCGCCACGCCGCCACGCCGATCAGCGCGATGCTGCCGGCCGCGAGGAAGAACATCGTGCGCCAGCCCCAGGCCTCGGCCACCGCGCCGCTGACCACCCGCGACAGCAGGATGCCCAGCAGCAGCCCGGTCATCACCGTGCCGACGACCTTGCCGCGGCTCGCTTCCGGCGCGAGGGTGGCGGCGGCGGGCACGATGTCCTGCGCCATCGTGGCGGTCAAACCGATCGCGAGGCTCGCGGCCAGCAGCACGCCGACGCCGGGGGCCATCGCCGCCAGCAGCAGCGCGGCCACCAGCGCCGCCGCCTTCACCGCGATGATGCGGCGGCGGTCGTAGCGGTCGCCCAGCGGGGCGAGGAACAGGATGCCCAGCGCGTAGCCCAGCTGGGTCAGCGTGGGGATGAAACCGACGGCGCGCGGCGAGGCGCCGATGTCCCCGCCGAGCACGCCCAGCATCGGCTGGCTGTAATAGAGCGACGCGACGGCCAGACCGGCGCCGGAGGCGAGCAGCAGCACGAGGGGCAGCGGCAGCGCGGGGGTCGGGGCGGCGGGGGCGCTGCCGCCGTGGGCGGCGGCATGCGCGGGTTGAATGATGGTCATGGTGGAAAACCCTTGGTTTTTCGGGATGGACGCCAGTGTGCTCGGGGAGCGTCCCGGGTGGTAGTGGCCCCGCGCGAACAATGCCCATGCGCCGGGCGTATAAAGCAGCCATGTCCCTGCCCCCGTCCTCCGCCGACCGCCTCGCACTGATGGAAACCTTCGTGCGCATCGTCGAGGCCGGCAGCCTGTCGTCCGCGGCGAGCCAGCTCGGCGCCACCCAGCCCACGGTCAGCCGCCGGCTGCAGGCGCTCGAGCGGTCGCTCGGGCTGAAGCTGATCCGCCGGTCCACCCACACCATGCAGCTGACCGAGGACGGTGAACGCTGCTTCGCGCGGGCGAAGGAACTGCTGACGGACTGGCAGTCCTTCGAGGCCGACCTGCGCGGCGCGGGCGACGAGCCCGAGGGCAACCTGCGGGTGATCGCACCCCATGCGCTGGGCCAGCAGCTGCTCGTGGAGCCGCTGGTCGCGTACCTGCGCGCGCACCCGCGGGTCAACGTCGAATGGCTGCTGCACGACCGCCGGCCCGAGTTCGTGGCCGAGGGCATCGACTGCGGCATCCTCGTGGGTGAACCCGATCCGTCGCTGGTGGCCATCAAGCTGTCGGAGGTGCCCCGCATCGTGGTGGCCGCGCCCTCCGTGGTGGTGGGCTGCACGATGCCCACCCATGCGTCCGAACTGGGTGAGCTGCCGTGGCTCGCGCTGCAGAGCTACTACCGCACCGAGGTGATGCTCACCCACGCCGTCACCGGCGAGACCCACCGCGTGGGCCTGCGCCCGCGCCTGGGCACCGACAGCCTCTATGCGCTGCGCAACGCGGCGCTGGCCGGGGCCGGGGTCTGCATCGCGTCGTCCTGGCTCGTGCACGACGACATCGCCCAGGGCCGGTTGGTGCAGCTGGTGCCGGACTGGCGCGCGGCGCCGCTGCCGGTGTACCTCGTGTACCCGTACGCCCGCTTCTACCCCGCGCGGCTGCGCCGGTTCGTGGAGGTGATGCGGTCGGCGATGGCCGCTCAGGTCGACCGGGCCTGAAGCCCCGACCAATCGTCCGCGTGGCGTTGCAGGGCGCCCGCCAGCGCGGGCTCGGCCGCGGGCGGGGCGTCGAGCGCCGGCGCCTGCGCGTGCCGGTGGTCCCAGCGGGCGAGGCGGGCCGCGCCACGTGCCGTGCCTTCGAGCGTGTCGGTACTCCGTTGCAGCGGCCGGCCGTCGCCCAGCAGCGCCGACAGCGCCGTGGTGAACGCGGTGTTGCGTGCGAGCGGCCCTTCGACGATCACGGGTCCGCGATTCCCGAGCGCACGCACCCGGTCGTGGCTGACGACGGCGCAGTACCAGGCGGCGAGCGCGGGGCGCAGCGCGGCCGGCACGTCCGCCAGGTTCCTCGTAGCGCCGTGTTTCGTGACGGCGCCCTGCCGGCCGCGCCACGGTCCACCCGCGTCCGCGAAGGCCGGCAGCGCCTGCCAGCCGGCGTGCACGACCTCGGCCAGCGCGTCCAACGTGGCCGCCGACGCCGGGGCTCCCGCGCACAGCGCCTCGAACTCGCGCCCGCCCATGAAACGGGCGGTGGGCACGGCGCGGCCGTCGACCGCGACGTTGACGAGTTCGTCGCGCGCCGGGGCCAGGTCCACCGCCCCCCCGCCGGTGGCCATCGCGATGGTCCAGGTGCCGGTGGTGAGCAGCGTCGCGCCCGGGGTGTCGAGGTACCGCGCGAGGCAGGCGTTGCTGTCGTGCACGCCGCACACCACCTCGCACGCCGCCGGCAGCCCGAGGCGGTCGGCCATCGCGGGGGTCAGGGGGCCCAGCACGTCCCACGCGGGACGCACCGGCGCGAACCGTTCGGCGATGCCGCTCCGTTGCGCCCACCGCGAGAACCGGGCCTCCGTCGGAGACCACAGTTGCGTGTGGCACCCGAGCGAGGACACCTCGCCGGCCGCCACGCCGCTCAGCCACCAGGACCAGAACTGCGGGTAGGGCAACCAGTGGCGGATGCGGGCCCAGTCGTGGGGTCGGGCCGACTTCACCCAGTGGAGCTGCAGCCCGGCGTTGAGGCCCATCGGAAGGTTCGGCGAACCGGTGTGGTCGAACGGATCGAGGTCCGCCTCGAACGCGGCACGGTGGTCGCCGTAGCCGTCCCACTCGTAGTCGATCGGGGGGAGCACGAGGCCGCGGTCGTCGACCGCGCAGAAGGCCGCGCCGTGCGTGCTGACGATCACGCGCCCCACCCGCTCGCGCGACGGCAACCGCGGCACGGCCTCCAGCAGCCACGCCTGCAGCATCCCGACGCCCAGCGCCGTGTACCCCGGACCCGGGGCCGACGCGTTCGCGCGCGTCGATTGGCCGGCGACCGCCCCGTCCGCATCGAGCACCAGCACCCGCGCGTTGCTCTTGCCGATGTCGACGACCAGCGTGTGGTCGCGTCTCATGCGAGGTGGAACATCAGCGGCAGCCGCTCGACCACCGGCGAGCCGTCGGGGTTCGTGCGCATCAGGTCGGCCATGTGCTGCCACCAACGCTGCATCACCGGGTGGTTCGGCAGGTCGTCCATCGTGTGGCCCGGCACGCGGCGCAACACGGCGAACAGCGTGCCGTGGGCTTCGTCGAGGTAGATGCTGTAGTCCTCGATGCCGCTCGCCTTCAGCAGCGTCACCAGCTCGGGCCAGATGGCCGCGTGGCGGCGCCGGTACTCCACCTGCGCGCCCGGGTTCAGGAACATTCTGAACGCGATCTTTTCCGAGTTCATGCGAACCTCGTGCGCAGGTGGCGCACACCCCGCGGCAGCACCATCGCCCCGATCAGCAGGGCCCCCACGATCATCGACATGACGATGCCCGACACGTTGAGCATGCCCAGCGCGAACGTGAAGCTGCCCAGCAGCACCGCCGCGAGCACGGTGCCCACGATGCTGCCCCGCCCGCCCTCGATGGCCACGCCACCGAGGATCACGATGGTCACCGCGTCGAGTTCCCAGCCCAGCGCGAGGTTGGGCCGCGTGCTGCCGATGCGGCCGGTCAGCAGCACCGCGGCCAGCGCCGCCATCAGGCCCGCGAACACGAAGAGGCCGAAGCGGTAGCGGTCCACCGCGATGCCCGAGAAGCGCGACGCCACGGGGTTCGCGCCGATCGCGTACAGGCGCCGGCCATGCACGGTGCGGTGCAGGAACAGGCCCACGGCGAGCGCCGCCACCATCAGCACCACGAACTCGATGGGCACGATCAGCCACGGCACGCCGATCACGTCGCCCACGCTGCCGTTGCCCCACGTGCTCAGCGTCTCGGGGTAGCCGGTGATGGCCTGGTCGCCCAGCACCACCTGCGCGAGCCCGCGGTACAGCGACAGCGTGCCGATGGTGACCACGATGGACGGCAGCTTCCAGCGCGTGACCAGCCAGCCGTTGAGCGCGCCGCAGGCCGCGCCCGTGGCCGCCGCGACGGCGAGCATCACCGGCAACGGTGCGCCCGCCTTCATCGCGAAGCCCATGGCGAGCGACGCGAGGGCCATGGTGGCGGCGATGGACAGATCGATCTCGCCGGCCACCACCAGCAGCGCCATCGCGAGGGCGATCAGGGCCTTTTCGGAGACGTTGTAAGTGCTGTCGGCCACCGCGTACGGCGACAGGAAGCCATCGATGCCGGCGCCGAAGCCCACGTACACCGCGACGATCAGCGCGATCAGCACACGCTCCCACGTGTCGAGTGCCTTCATGCGGAGGCTCCTTGCAGCGCGGCCGCGGGCCGCTCGAGGATCTGCCGGCCGCGGTGGCGGTCGGCGCGGGCGTTCAGCACCACGGACACGAGGATCACCGCCCCCGCGATGGCCTGCTGCCAGAACGGCGACACCTGGATCACCGGCAGCGCGCCGTTGATGACCCCGATGAACAGCACGCCCAGCACGGCCCCGGACACGGTGCCCACGCCGCCGCCGATGCTCACGCCCCCGATCACGCAGGCAGCGATCACGGTGAGTTCGTAGCCCGCGGCCAGTTCGGTGAACGCGATCGAGTAGCGGCCCACCCAAAGCAGCCCGGCCAGGCCCGCGAGCGCGCCACACAGCGTGTACGCCATCACCAGGCGCCGCGACACCGGGATGCCGGCATACAGCGCCGCCGACGGGTTGCCGCCGAGCGCGTACAACTCACGGCCCTCACGGCGCCAGCGCAGCAGCACGAGCGCCAGCACCACGACGGCCGCCGCGCACCAGATCAACATGGGCAGGCCCAGCAGCGTGTCGCGCGGCAGGCCCTTGATGGCCGGGTGCACTTGGTGGTCGTTGACCCAGGCGCCGCCGCTCGCGACGAAGATGGCGCCGCGGTACGCCGACATCGTGCCGAGCGTGACGACGATGGCCGGCAGCTGGAAGCGCATGATCAGCCAGCCGTTCACGAAACCGAGCCCCGCGCCGATGGCGCAGGCCAGCATCACGAGCACCGGCAGCGGCAACGCGGGCCACGCCTTCGCGGCCAGCGCACACAGCATGCCGGTGAGCGCGAGGTTCGACGCGACCGACAGGTCCACGCCCCGGGTCAGCAGCACCAGCATCTGGCCCATCACCAGGATGGCGAGGATGGCCGAGTCGTTGCCGATGTCGAGGGCGTTGCGCCAGGTGAGGAACACGGGGGCGCGTGCGCCGACGGCCAGCGCCAGCAACACGATGATGCCGAGCAGCAGCCACTCGCGGCGCAGCGGCGAGGAAGATTTCGTCATGCCGCCAGCTCCGTGCGGAAGTGGAACACCGGCGCGGGCGCTTCCGCGCGGGCCGGCAGCGACAAGCCGGAGGCCGCGGCCACCAGCATCTCCGCATCGGCCTCGCCGCGCGCGAACTCGGCCACCGCGCGGCCGCGTTTCATCACGACGACGCGGTGCGCGAGGTGCATCACCTCGGGCAGCTCGGACGACACGAGGATCACGGCGAGCCCCTGCGCCACCATTTCGGCGATCAGCTGGTAGACGGCCTGCTTCGCCCCCACGTCGATGCCCTTCGTGGGTTCGTCGAGGATCACGATGCGCGGGTTCAGCCCCAGCCACTTGGCGATCACCACCTTCTGCTGGTTGCCGCCGGACAGGCCCGACATCGGCGTGTGCTGGTCGGCGGTGCGGATGCGCAGCCGCTCGATCAGGCCCGCGGCGAACGATTCCTCCCGCGCGGGCGACAGCCAGTGGCCCCGCGACAGCGGCGTCTCGCAGCGCCCGCGGCCGGCCAGGCCCGCGAGGCTGATGTTGTGCCGCACCGAAAAGCCGAGGATGCCACCCTGGCGCTGGCGTTCCTCGGGCACGTAGGCGAGGCCGGCGGTGATGGAGTCCGCGGGCTGGCGGATGTCGAGGCGACGGCCCGCCACCTCCACGTCGCCGCGCGCCTCGGGCTTCAGGCCCATCAGCGCGAGCATCGCCTCGCTGCGTCCCGCGCCGATGAGGCCGTAGAAGCCGAGGATCTCGCCCTGGCGCAGTTCGAAGCCCACGTCGGCGAACTCGGTGGGGTGCGACAGGCCCGCCACGCGCATCACCACCTCGCCGCGCTGGTCGGCGATGGACGGGTAGACGTGTTCGATGGCGCGGCCGGCCATCAGCTTCACGAGCGACGGCTCGTCGGCCTCGGCGATGGCGCCCTGCCCCACCGACGCGCCGTCGCGCAACACGACGTAGCGGTCGCACACGGCGAACACCTCGTCGAACTTGTGCGTGATGAACAGCACCGCGACGCCCTGCGCCTTCAGGCCGCGCACGAGGCCGTAGAACTCGCGGATCTCCTGCTGCGACAGCGCCGCCGTGGGTTCGTCGAGGATCACCACACGCGCGTCCTGCGACAGCGCGCGGGCGATCTCGATCAGGTGGCGCTGCGCGAGGCTCAGCTGGCGCACCGGCGTGGTGGCGGCGAAACCCGCGCCCACGCGGTCGAGCGCGGCCTGGGCCTCGCGGTTCATCCGCGGCCAGTCGATGACGCGGAACGGGCCCACGCCGCGCATCGGCTGCCGGCCGATGAAGATGTTCTCGGCCGCGGTCAGCTCCTCGAACATCACGGTTTCCTGGTGCACCGCGACGATGCCCGCGGCCTGCGCGTCGCAGGCCCGCGGGAAGCGGCACGGCCGGCCCTCGACGAGGATCTCGCCGTCGTCGGGGGCGTGCACCCCGGTGAGCGTCTTCACGAGGGTGGACTTGCCGGCCCCGTTTTCACCGATCAGCGCCAGCGCCTCTCCCGGGATCAGGTCGAGGTCCACGCCCCGCAAGGCGTGGGTGGGGCCGAATCGCTTGTGGATGCCGCGCAGCGAAAGCCACGGCGTCGGGGCGGCAGCGGTCATGGGCACTTTCTTCCCGGTCTCAGAACACCTTGGCGAACTGGTCGACGTTGCTGGCGTCGTACGTGAACGGCTCGGCCATCGCGGCCTCGTTGTTCTCGTCGAGTGTCGCCGAGCCCACGCGTCCGAGCGAGACCTTTTCGCCCTTCGTGCCCTTCACGGTGCCCTTGACGAACGCGTGGGCGGCGTAGATGGACGAGTAGCCGAGGTCGATCGGGTTCCAGATCGCGAACGACTTCACCGCGCCGCTCTTGACGTGGCCGGCCATCTCCGACGGCAGGCCGAGGCCCGTGACGTAGACCTGGCCCACGCGCTTCTCGTCGACCACCGCCTTGCCGGCCGCGGCGATGCCGACCGTGGTGGGCGCGACGATGGCCTTCAGGTTCGGGTAGCTCTTGAACAGGCCCTGCGCCTCGCGGTAGCTCTTGTCGGTCTGGTCGTCGCCGTACACCACGCTCACGAGCTTCAGGCCGCTGTAGGCCGGCTGGGCGAGCGTCTTCTTCATCTCGGCGATCCACGTGTTCTGGTTCGTGGCCTGGGCCGTGGCCGACAGGACGGCGATCTCACCCGTCTTGCCCGCCACCTGCTCGGCCATCTTCACGAGCTTCTCGCCGATCAGCGCGTTGTTGGACGGCGCGAGGTGCATCAGCCGGCCGTCCTTGCGCACGGCCGAGTCGAACGAGATGACCTTGATGCCGCGGGCCATCGCCTTCTTCGTCACCGGCACGAGTGCGTCGGGGTCGTTCGCGGAGATCACGATCGCCTTCACGTTCTGCGCGATCAGCGAGTTGATGATCTCGATCTGGCCTTCGGCCGTGGGCTTGGCGGGGCCGGTGTAGACGATCTCGACGTCCTTGAGCTCCTTGGCGGCGTCCAGGGCGCCCTGGTGGGCGGCGTCGAAGAAGCCGTTGCCGAGGCTCTTGACCACGAGGGCGATCTTGTCGGCGGCGGCCGAGGGGCCGGCCAGGCCCAGCGACAGCACAGCGACGGCGAGCAGGTTCAAGCGCGTTGTTTTCATGGTGTCTCTCTCAGTGGCGTGATGCGCCGCAAACCGCGACGCGGGGTGGGTCGGTCGAGCAGGAACAGGGAACTCAGACGATGCCGCCGCCGCCGGACACGGCGGCCGGGCGGGCCTCGGCCACCTGGCGGCGGTAGCCGCTCGCGCGGTACGTCGCCACGGGGTCGATGGCGCCGCCGGCGTCGGCGCGCACGCGCTGCAGCAGCGGGGTCACGTCGGTCTGGAAGGCGGCCTTGAGCAGGTGGGTGGCCGTCATCGCGTCGTTGGCCTCCTGGGCGGCGTCGAGCGCGTCGCGGTCCACCAGCAGGGCCTGGGCGTAGCTGCGCTGCACCTGGGCGGCGCTGGTCATCAGGCTTTCGATGGGGTCGGTGACGTTGTGGCTCTGGTCGAGCATGTACGCCGGGTCGAACCCGGGCGCGCGTTCGTGGGCGGCGGCCACCAGCTCGTTGAACACGAGGAAGAGGCGGTACGGCGACACGCTGCCGGCGTCGAGGTCGTCGTCGCCGTACTTGCTGTCGTTGAAGTGGAAGCCGGCGAGCTTGCCCGCGGCGATCAACCGGGCCACGATCAGCTCGATGTTGACGTTGGGCGCATGGTGGCCCAGGTCCACGAGGCACTGCGCCTTCGGGCCGAGGGCGGAGGCCGCGAGGTAGCTGCTGCCCCAGTCCTGGATCACGGTGCTGTAGAAGGCCGGCTCGCAGATCTTGTGTTCGAGGAACATGCGCCAGTCGTCCGGCAGCGCGGCGTAGATCTGGCGGGTGCTCTCGAGGTAGCGGTCGAACGCGCGGCGGAAGTGCTGCTGGCCGGGGAAGTTGCTGCCGTCGCCCACCCACACGGTGAGCGCCTTGCTGCCGAGCTTCTGGCCGATGTCGATGCACTCGAGGTTGTGGGCCACGGCCTGCGCGCGCGTGGCGGCGTCGGTGTGGGTCAGGCTGCCGAACTTGTAGCTGCGCGGCTGGCCGGGCTGGTCGGAGAAGGTGTTCGAGTTCATCGCGTCGAACGCGAGGCCGAGCGATTCGGCCTGGCCGCGCAGCTCCGACCAGTCGGTGCACTTGTCCCACGGGATGTGCAGCGAGACCGTGGGCGTGGCCCGCGCCAGCTGCTGGATCACGCCGCAGTCCTGCAGCTTGTCGAACACGTCGCGCGGCTCGCCCGGGCCGGGGAAGCGCGCGAAGCGTGTGCCGCCGGTGCCCACGCCCCAGCTGGGGATGGCCACGCCGAAGGTGGCGACCTGGGCGCGCACATGTTCCAGGTCGATGCCGCGCCGGGCGAGCTGGTCGCCCAGGTGTTCGTAGTCGTGCGCCAGGTCGCGCCGCTGTGCGTCGTTGCGTGCGGCGATGAAGGCCGCGTCGATGCCGGTGGTCATGGTGGTGTCCGTTCGGTCAGCGCGTGAACGCGGCGAGGTTGCCGGCGTCCACGTTGAGGATGTTGCCGGTGCTCTTGGCGCTCAGGTGTTCGGCGGCGAGGAAGTACGTGGCCTCGGCGATGTCCTCCGGGTACACGCTGCGCTTGAGCATCGAGCGGTCGCGGTAGAAGGCCTCGAGGTCGCCCTCGCCGATCTTGTTGGCCGCGGCGCGTTCCTCGCTCCACTTGCCGGTCCAGATCTTCGAGCCGCGGATCACGGCGTCGGGGTTGACGACGTTGGAGCGGATGCCGAGCGGTGCGCCTTCGAGCGCGAAGCTGCGGCTCAGCTGGATCTCGGCCGCCTTGGCCGCGCAGTAGGCGGTGGCCTGGTTGCTGGCCACCATGCCGTTCTTGCTCGCGATCATCACGATGGACCCGCCCGTGCCCTGCGCCTTCATCTGGCGGAAGGCTTCGCGGCCCACCAGGAAATAGCCCTTCGCGAGGATGTCCTGGTTGCGGTTCCACAGTTCGAGGCTGGTGTCTTCCAGCGGCGCGGCCGAGGCGATGCCGGCGTTGCTGACCAGCACGTCGATGCCGCCGAACTCCACGGCCGCCGACTCGAACGCCGCCATCACGCTCGCCTCGTCGGTCACGTCGCAGCGCACGCCGCGCACGTGGTCGGCGCCGTAGGCCTTCGACAGGTCGGCGCCCACGGTGGCGAGCGCCTCGGCGTCGATGTCGGCCAGCACCACGCAGCCGCCGTCGGCCAGCAGCCGCCGGGCGATCGCCTGGCCGATGCCGCCAGCGCCGCCGGTGACGAGGCCCACCTTGCCCACCATGGGCTTCGGCTTGGGCATCCGCTGCAGCTTGGCTTCCTCCAGCAACCAGTACTCGATGTCGAAGGCTTCCTGCTCGGGCAGGCCCACGTAGCGGTCGACGGCGTTCGCCTCGCGCATCACGTTGATCGCGTTGACGTAGAACTCGCCGGCGATGCGGGCGGTGGCCTTGTCCTTCGCGATGGTGACCATGCCGATGCGCGGCAGCAGGATCACCACGGGGTTCGGGTCGCGCAGCGGCGGGCTCGTGGGGCGCTTGTTGCGCTCGTAGTACGCGCTGTAGTCGGCGCGGTAGCCGGTGAGCAGCGACTGCAGTGCCGTGCGCAGCGCGGCGCCCTCGAGGCGGTACACCGACTGCGGCACCACCAGCGGGCGGATCTTCGTGCGCAGGAAGTGGTCGGGGCACGAGGTGCCCAGCACGGCCAGCGGTTCCAGGTCGGCGGAGTTGACGAACTCGAGCACCTCGGGCGACGTGTTGACGTGCAGCAGCTTCGGCGCGCCCTCGGCCGACAGGCCGCGCAGCACCGGCAGCACCCGGGCGAGCGTGGCGCGGGCGTCGTCCGCCGCCAGCGTGTCGACCACCTGCCCGCCGAACACCTGCACCTTGCGGGTCGCCCGTTCCTGGGCCAGCCACGACTGGGCGCGTTCGATCAGGTCCACCGTGTTCTCGAAACAGGCCTTGGACGTGTCGCCCCAGCTGAAGAGCCCGTGGCCACCCAGCACGATGCCACGCAGGCCCGGGTGCGCCTTGTCGTACGCCGCCAGCTGCTGGCCGAGTTCGTAGCCGGGACGCAGCCACGGCATCCAGCCCACCGTGCCCTCGAACACCTGCCGGGTGATGGCCTCGGAGCGGGCCATCGCGGCGATGGCGATCACCGCGTCGGGGTGCATGTGGTCCACGTGCGTGTACGGCAGCGACGAGTGCAGCGGGGTGTCGATGGATGCTGCCCGGCCGTTGAGGTTGAACGTGCAGTGCGGCAGGTAGCCCACCATCTCGTCCTCGTGGGCGAGGCCGCGGTACAGGCCCTTCAGGGCGCGCAGCTTGTCCATGTAGAGGGTGGAGAAGCCGTCGAGCTTCATCGAGCCCACGTCGCCACCCGAACCCTTGACCCACAGCACCTCGACCAACTCGCCGGTCAGCGGGTCACGCTGCATCACCTTCGCCGAGGTGTTGCCGCCCCCGTAGTTGGTGATGCGCAGGTCGGACCCGAGAAGGTTCGACCGGTACAGCAACAGGCCGGGTTCGTCGAGCGCGGCGGCGCGGGCATCGTCCCACCGCGGGAAGGGCTTGGAGGAGGGCGTCGGGGTGTTCATGGGAGCGGACTGTAGGCAGCCCACCCTTCAGGAGCAATTGATAGACTCTGATGAAACTCATCAGGAAACTCTGATGTTGCAGTGCTTCGATGCCCGGGAAGCGTCCGCCCCCCACGGTAGGGCCGTTTCACCGGCTTGCACCTGCGGGAAAGTCCTGAACCGACGACGTGTCCGATGAAGAACCTGAACCTGCGCCACCTGCGGATTTTCGAGACCATCGCCAGCTGCGGCAGCTTCTCGCGCGCGGCCGACCAGCTGGGCATGAGCCAGCCGGCGGTGTCGATGCAGCTGCGCCAGCTGGAGACCGACCTGGGCACCGTGCTGTTCGAACGCCCGCAGCGCCAGCGGCTGACCGAGGCCGGGCAGGAACTGCTGCAGCACGCGCGGATGATCCTGGCCCAGGCCCGGGCGGCCGAGGACGCGATGGCGTTGTACGAGGCCGACCCGAACGAGGCCGGCACCGGCCCCCGGGGCGCGCGCGGGCTGCTGCACCTGGGTGTGGTGTCCACCGCCCACTACTTCGCGCCGCGCCTGCTGAACGAGTTCCACCGGCTGCACCCCGAGGTGCGCCTGAAGCTGACCGTGGCCAAGCGCCACGAGGTGCTGGCGATGCTGCAGGAGCACCGGCTCGACCTCGCGATCACCGGCTACCCGCCGTCGGAGGCGGACGTGGAGGCGCAGAGCTTCGCGCGCCATCCGCACTGCATCGTTGCGCCGCCCGACCACCCGCTGGCCAAGCGCCGCAAGCTCGGGTGGGGCGATCTGCGCGACGAACACTTCATCTTCCGCGAGAGCGGCTCGGCCACGCGCCAGTTCTTCGAGCACCTGCTGCAGTCGCAGTCGATCCAGGTGCGCGTGGGCATGGAGCTGGCCGGCAACGAGACCATCAAGCAGGCCGTGATGTGTGGCATGGGCATCAGCTTCCTGTCCGCGCACGCGTTCCAGGTGGAACTGGCGGCCGGGCTGATGGTGGTGCTCGACGTGGTCGACATGCCCAAGCACATCGACTGGTGCGTGGTGCAGCGGCGCGACACCGTGCTCACCGGCGTCAACGCCGCGTTCCGCGAGTTCGTGTTCGAGCAGGGGGCCGCGGTGGCGGCGTGCCGCGTGAGCTGATCAGATCAGAGGAGCCCGAGGGTCATCGCCTTCAGCGTGGCCGCCGCGCGGGTCGAGCATTCGAGCTTGCGGAAGATGTTCTCGAGGTGCGCGCGCACGGTGCTCGGGCTGATCTCGAGCACACGGGCCGCTTCCTTGTTGCTGTCGCCGAGGCTGATGCGGCGGAGCACGCCCACCTCGCGGGCGGACAGCAGCGAGGGTGCCGCGGCCGCGGGGGCCGGTGCAGCGCCGCCCGTCAGCACCGCGACCACCTCGGCATCGAACCGCCCCTGGGCCGCTTCGTCGCGCAGGGCGTTCGCGGCCTCCTCCGCGCCCAGGGCCGGACGGGCGGGACGGTCGGTGCGCAGCCAGGTCCAGTGCGCGGCCGCGGACAGCACCCGCGCCTCGGTGCCGATGGCCGCGCCCTTCGCGCCGCGGAAACAGCCCGAGCCGTCGAGGCGTTCGTCGACGTACGACGCGACGTCCGCCTCGGCCTTCAGCGCCTCGATGCGGCGGGCGGCCCGTTCGGTCCAGTACGGCACGAGGCGCAGGCGTTCCACGTCCGCCTCGTTGCGCACGACGGGCAGCTCCCACACCGTGTTGGGCACCGACGCGCGGCCGATGCCGTGGATCAGCGCGGCGCGGCGGATGCGGTGCTGGCCGGCCTCGTCGAGGCCCAGGCCCGCGGCACACGTGGCGGCGGCCTCGGCCACGCGGCGCGAGAAGCCGGTGAGCCACGGCAGCTTCAGGTCGATCACGTCGGCGATCAGTTCGAGCGGGGCGGAGGTGTCGGCAAGCGCGGCCGAGGGCGGCTGCAGGTCACCCGCGGCGCCCTGGTCCAGCGCGTGGAGCCAGTCGGCCGCGTGCTCGCGGGCGAGGCCGGCGAGCCGCGCGGGGTAGCGCGCGTCGGCGCGCTCGCCGATGAGCAGCAGCGCGTCATGCAGGCCGTGCGTGCGCGAGAAGATCTCGAGGTCGCCCGCGATCGTGACCACGAACACGGCCTCGGGGATCAACGATGCCGGCAGCCCGGCCGGCTTGCCGGTGCCGTCGTACGCCTCGAAGATGTGGCGCAGCGGCGCCTCCACCTCGGGCGGCAGCCCCAGCCGGTGCGCGATGTCGCCCGACACCTCGCAGTGGATCTCCGCGAGCGGCCCCACGGTGCGGGCGAAGGCCGCGGCCGCCTGGGCCGAGGCCTGGGCGAGCATCGCACGCCGGCCGCCCACGTCGTCGCCCAGCAGCGTGGCGAACTCCGGGGCGTTGGCGGTGCAGCCGGACCAGCGCAGCAGTGCCACGCAGGCGGCATGCCCCTGGGCTTCCGGGGAGGCGCCCGAGGCCGCGGCCAGGCGCGTGGCCAGCCAGGCCGTGCGGACGGAGTGGTCGACGGGCTGGCCCATGCTGAGGTCGCCGACGAAGGCGAGCGCCTTGATGGCGTCGAAAACGGGGATGCGGGAGTCTGTTGGCACGGGTCGGGGAACGATGGGACAGGAAGGGCCGGTCCGAAGACCGGCCCGCACCTTACTTCGCCGCGTTGACGGCGTCCAGGATCACGGCGGCCACCTTCGCCGGCTGCGACTGCTGCGGCACGTGGCTGGCTTCCAGCGTGGTGACCTTGGCGCCGATGCGCTGGGCCATGTCACGCTGCTGCGCCGGCGGGATCATGTGGTCGGCGTTCGTCACCACGTACCACGACGGCTTGCCCTTCCACGCGGCGGTGGACACCTTCTGGCCGAAGGCCTCGCCGAAGATCGGGCCCTGGGTGGCGGTCATCACGGCGGTCTGCTTCGCGGGCAGGTCCTGGGCGAAGTGTTTGGTCATGCCTTCCTGGGTCAGGCGCAGCCAGCCCGACGCGTCGGCCTGCAGGTGCGCAAGGCCGGCCGGCTTCGGGTAGCCCTGGCCGAGGTCACCGACCGACTGGCCGGCGTCCGGCGCGAACGCGGCCACGTAGACCAGCGACGAGACCTTGTCGCTGGTGCCCGCCTCGGTGATCACGGTGCCGCCCCACGAGTGGCCCACCAGCACGACCTTGCCCGGCTGGGCGTCGATGGCGCGCTTGGCGGCGTCCACGTCGTCCTTCAGCGAGGAGAGCGGGTTCTGCACGGCGACCACGTCCACGCCCTTGGCCTGCAGCAGCGGGATGACCTTGGCCCAGTCGGAACCGTCGGCAAAGGCGCCGTGGACGATCACGACGCTGGGCTTGGCGGCGGCCGGGGTGGCGGCGCCGGCGGTGAAGGCGGCGCCCAGGGCGAGGGCGGCGAGGGCGAGGCGGGTGGCTTGCATGGTGGTCCTGACAGCAGTGGTGTTGAAGAGCCTCTACTGTCGGTTCGGGCGGGGTTCCGCACCATTGGACGAATGTCCGATCGCCCCGCCCGAAGGGCTCACAGCGCCCAGCGGACCCGTCCCCGCAAAGCGGCGGCAAAGCCTTCGCAGTGTTGCTCGAACCGCAGGTCGATCGACTTGAGGGTCGTGCCCACGTAGGTCACTTCGTCCACCACGAACCAGCCCGACAGGGTGTTGCACCCGCGGCCATTGCCGGACCAGCTCAGGCCGCCCCGGGAGGCGTTGTGGAACGGGTAGCGCTGCAGGTTGCCGTAGTAGCCGGGTTGCAGGAGCGGCACGCTGTTCATCCCGACGAAGTCGGCGAACCAGCCGTCGACGGACACCCTCAACTGCCGGCCGTTGGACGTCACCGTCGCCGTCGCGGTGCCCGGTTCGTAGAGGTATGTGCCTCCGGCGCCGATGTAGTCACCCGAGTCGCTCACGAGGTAGATGTGGTTTCCGGAGGGCAGCGTGATGTTCGTGGGGCTCCACAGGCCCGCCGGCGGCGGGTTGACAGGGCCGGGCCCCGTCGTGCTGTCGTAGGCGGTCCAGTGGATCTGGCCGCGCAAGGCCGGCACGGCCCCTTCGCAATGCTGCTCGAAGTCGAGGTCGATGGCCTGGAGGACGTCGGCGGCATAGGTGGCGCTCCGGATCGTCACCGAGCCCACCTGGGTGTTGCAGCCTCGGCCTTCGCCAGACCAGTCCAGGCCGCCGTTCGCCGGCACGTGGAACGGCCAGCGGGTCAGGTTCGTGTAGGTGCCGGGCTCGAGGCGCGTGAGCGCGGACGGCAGGTCGAACGTGGCGAACCAGTCCTGGTCGCCGGCCACGTTGACACCCAGCCGCCGCCCGTTCGCGCTGAGCGTCATCGTCGCATTGGTGTTCGTGTAGCTGTAGGTGCGGCCCTGGCCGATGTAGTCGCCCGCGTCGCTCGTCAACGTGATGCGGTTCGGTGCGACGACCTGGACGGTCGATCGCGCGCTGTTGTTCGCCGCTGCGGTGTCCTTGGCCGCCGTCGCGGTGAGCGTCCCGCCGACGGTGCCCAACGCAGCCGACGTCGTGGTCGTCGACACGGTGAAGGTCAGGCTGCCGCCGCTCGGCAGCGACGGCACGCTCATCGATGCGCCGAGATTGGCCGGGCAGGTGGCGCCCCCCGCGGCGCTGCAGCGGATCTGGCCCAAGGTCTGCTGCGCGTCGGCCGTGACCGCCAATGCGACGTCGGTCGCGGCGTCCGGGCCCGTGTTGGCGGCCGTCAGGACGTAGGCCGTCGCCGCGCCAACGACGATCGGTGTGGTGACGTCCACGGCCGTGACCGCGATGTCGTAGCGCACGGCAGGCACCGTCGGCTGGCTCGGAGCGGGGGCGACCGGTGGCGGCGCCGAGGATGAGGTCTCGGCTCCGCCGTCCCCGCCACCGCCGCACGCGACGAGCACCACCGAGGCGGCCGCGGCCGCCAGCATTCGAATCTTCATTTTTCCTCCCTGGTTTTTGTTGTGCCGCAACGCCGTGGCGGCGGGGCGCATTGTGCCGGCATTCGGTGACATGCCGAACGGGCGTTCAGCGTGAAGACCGCACGGGCGTCGCCACACCGGAAACCCTGTCCGGGCGCGTCCCCGCCAACTCAGGGAAAATACCAGGGTGTGACGCGGCTCCCGGCACCCCACCCCGTGGTGTCCGGCCAGCCGGCGGCGGGGGCCAACAGCCCTGCCTGGCGCCGAACCCCGTGGACCACGACTGCCGGCCGGCGCACGCACGTGCCCGGCCTGTTTCCCTTTCCTGCTGTTCCCCAGCGTTCATCGGGTCGGTGCCCCGGCACCCGGACCCGCAAGGTCGTCATGTCTTCTGCTTCAACCCTTCCCGCCACGCCGCCGCGCAACTCGCCACGCCAGGTGGCCATCGCCTCGCTCGTGGGCACGGCCATCGAGTTCTACGACTACTACATCTACGCCGCCGCCGCGGTGCTGGTGTTCAACACCCAGTTCTTCCCGAAGGCCGACGCCTCGGCCGCGGTGCTGCTGTCGCTGTCCACCCTCGCCCTCGCCTTCCTGGCCCGCCCCATCGGCTCGGCCCTGTTCGGGCACTTCGGTGACCGCATCGGCCGCAAGGCCACGCTGGTGGCGTCGCTGCTGACCATGGGCGTCTCCACGGTCGCCATCGGCCTGCTGCCCAGCTACGACACCATCGGCCTGTGGGCGCCGATCCTGCTGTGCGTGTTCCGCATCGGCCAGGGCATCGGCCTGGGGGGTGAATGGGGTGGCGCCGCGCTGGTCGCCACCGAAAACGCACCCGAAGGCAAACGCGGCTGGTTCGGCAGCTTCCCGCAGCTGGGCGCGCCCATCGGCCTCTTCGCCGCGAACGCCGCCTTCTTCCTCGTCAGCTACTTCCTCGGCCACGAGGCCATGGTGGCCTGGGGCTGGCGCATCCCGTTCCTGCTGTCGTTCGTGCTGGTGGCCGTGGGCCTCTACGTGCGCCTGAACCTGCACGAGAGCCAGGTCTTCAAGGACGTCGAGAAGGCGGGCAAGAAGCTGCACGCACCGGTGAGCTCGGTGCTGCGCAACCACGGCAAGCAGGTGCTGCAGGGCACGCTGATCATGACCACCACGTACGTGCTGTTCTACCTGATGACCGCCTTCGTGCAGGTCTACTCGAAGAGCCCGGTGGCCTCGTCCCCGGCCGGCCACGCGCTGGGCCTCGGCATCCCCGCGAACACCTTCACCGGCATCCTGCTGATCGGTGCCATCGTCTTCGGCATCTGCACGAGCCTGGGCGGCGTGCTGGCCGACCGCTACGGCCGCCGCAACTGGCTGATCGGCGTGACCCTCGCCATCATGGTGTTCGGCCTGAGCATGCCCTCGTTCCTCGGCGGCGCCTCGGCCTGGACCGTGCTGCTGTTCGTCATCGTCGGCCTCGGCCTGATGGGCTTCACCTTCGGCCCGATGGCCGCGCTGCTGCCCGAGCTGTTCCCGACCGAGGTGCGCTACTCCGGCGCCTCGCTCGCCTACAACTTCGGCGCCATCGTCGGCGCCTCGGTGCCCACCCTCGTGGCGCTCGAGCTGAACAAGAGCTACGGGCTGTGGGGCGTGGGGCTGTACATGGCCGTCAACGGCGTGCTGACGCTCGGGGCGCTGCTGGCGCTGCGCGAGACGCGGGACATCGACCTGGCGCGCGTGGGTTCGGCGGCCTGATCGACCCGGCGGGGGCCTCCCGGCCTCCGCCTTGCAGCTCACATCACTTCGACACGTAGTCGAGCACCTTCCCGTCCTGCGCCTTCACCACGGCGAAGCGGGCGGCCAGGCGGGCCTGCAGGATGACGGGCAGCGGCGCGAAGCCGGTGTCGCGGGTCAGGTCGTCGCCGTGCATGAAGCACCAGTAGAGGAAACGCAGCGCGGGCAGCACGTCGTCGCCCTTCGCGGGCGTGGCGTCGAACAGCACGAAGCTGGTCATCGTGATGGGCCAGGCGGTGACACCCGGGCGGTCCATGATGGAGGCCACGTCGTCGCCCTTGCGGGCCACGTCGCTCTCCTGGATGGCCGCGCGGAAGCCGGCCTCGGAGGCCGCCACCCAGTTGCCGGCGGCGTTGCGCAGCTTCACGGTGACGAGGTTGTCGCGCTCGGCGCGGTCGTAGCTCACGTAGGCGATGGTGCCCGGCGCGGCCTTCAGCGCCTTGACCATGCCGTCGTTGCCGTCGGCCTTGTCGACCGTGCCCGGCCAGTTGGGGCTCTGGCCCACGCCCACGTCCCGTTCGAACGACGGCATGGCCTTGGCCAGGTAGCGCGTGAAGCCGTCGGTGGTGCCGGACTTGTCGCCGCGCACCACGCGCTTGATGACCGTGGAGGGCAGCGTGAGGCCCGGGTTCAGCGACGTGATGCGCGGGTCGTTCCACTGCGTGACCTGCCCGGTCATGATGGCCGCGAGCACCTCGCCGGTGAGTTGCAGGCGCTGGTTCGCCACGCCCGGCAGGTTGACCACCGGCACGATGCCGCCCACGAGCATCGGCACCTGCACCAGCTTGCGCTTCTGGAGTTCGTCGGCGGTCAGCGGGGAGTCGCTGCCGCCGAACTGCACGGCGCGGGCGGTGATCTGCTTGACGCCGTCACCCGAACCCGTGGGCTTGTAGCGCACGGGCACGCCGGTCTGCTTCTCGAAGGTCTCGGCCCACTTCTGATAGACCTTCGACGGGAACGAGGCCCCGGCGCCCTCCACGGCGGCGCGCGCCGTGGCCACCATGCACCATGCGGCCATCGACACGGCCAGCACGCGACCCCACTTCATTCCCGTCATGATTCCAACTGCCCCAAACTGCTGGTAAACCGCGCATTTTATGGGGCCGTGCGGGATTTCCCGCCCCCGGGAATCAGGTGGGCTGCTTCGTCGTGCGGAGATACGGCTTGATGGTCTTGAAGCCCGGGAAGGACTTCTCGGCCTCTTCGTTCGACACCGCCGGCGTGATGATCACGTCGTCGCCGTTCTTCCAGTTCACCGGCGTGGCCACCTTGTGCTTCGCGGTGAGCTGCATCGAGTCGAGCACGCGCAGGATCTCGTCGAAGTTGCGGCCGGTGGTCATCGGGTAGGTGAGCATCAGCTTGATCTTCTTGTCCGGGCCGATGATGAACACCGAACGCACGGTGGCGTTGGTGGCGGCCGTGCGGCCCTCGGACGAACCCGCCTCGTCGGCCGGCAGCATGTTGTAGAGCTTGGCGACGGCCAGGTCGGTGTCACCGATCATCGGGTAGTTCACCTTCGAGCCCTGCGTTTCCTCGATGTCGGCCACCCACTTGCCGTGGCTGTCCACCGGGTCGACCGACAGGCCGATCAGCTTGCAGTTGCGCTTCGTGAACTCGGGCTCGATGCGGGCCATGTAGCCCAGCTCGGTGGTGCACACCGGCGTGAAATCCTTCGGGTGCGAGAACAGGCAGGCCCACTGGTCGCCAATCCAGGTGTGGAAATCGATGCTGCCCTGGGTGGTCTGCGCGGTGAAGTTCGGGGCGACGTCGTTGATGCGGAGGGACATGGTGTGACTCCTTCGGGTGGGGTGGGGATGGACGGAGTGTCGCTCCGCCATCCGGGTGGGTCTGTGATGAACGTTACGCAGTGGCGATCGGGTAAACCCTAGGCTGCTTCGAGTGTAGCCAGCCGCCGCAGGGCCGGCCCATCCACCACGTCGATCTGTTCGCGGCCCAGGCGCACCCAGCCCTGGTCGGCGAAGTTCTTCAGCAGGCGGCTGACGATCTCCCGCACGCTGCCCAGTTCGTCGGCCAGGGCCTGGTGGGTGGTGCGGATGGGAGTGGGTTTCGCGGCGAGGGACGCGGCCAGGCGCTGGTCCAGCTTCTGGAACGTCACGGCCGAGACCAGCTGCAGCAGGTCCGACAGTCGCTCGGAGAACCGGCTGAACACGTGTTCGCGGAACGATTCGCTCGTGGAGAACAGCGCCCGGAAGGTGGTGGGCGGCAGCACGACCAGCTCCAGCGGCTCCACCACGAGCCCGCGCGCCTGGTAGTGCGACTTGCCGAGCAGGCAGCTGCTGGTGAGGATGCAGGCCTCGCCCGGCAGCACGTAGTACAGGTGCAGTTCGCGGCCGTTGGGCGCCGCCTTGATCACGCGGGCGCTGCCCGACAGCAGCAGCGGGAAGCCCATGCAGGGCTGGTTCTCGTCGAACATCATCGCGCCGGCCGGCACCTTCATGTGCGAGGCGTTGGCCAGCAGGTCGTCGAGGGTGGCCGGGGGCAGGTCGCGCAGCATGGGGTAGCTGCTCAGCAGGAGGTCGCGGGTGGCGGGGGCGATCATGGGGTGGTCCGGATCTGGTGGGGTGGGCTCCGCAAGCCCCCGATGATCGCGCGATCGCGGCCCGGCTGGAAGCCGCATTCGCGGGATGCCGTCATGGAACCCCGCCTTGATCCGCGGCGGCGGTTCCCGTAGGCTGGCGCCTGTAGCCCCCGCCGTGGCGTGCGCAGCACCGCGCGAGGACTCGATCCGGATCCTTCCCGTCCAGTTGCGCAATGCACGGAGGCCCTCGGCATGTCGAGTTCCAACTTTGAGGGCCTGGCCCGCATCCGCACCGTGGCCCTCGTCGGGCAGACGGCCACCGGCAAGACGAGCCTCGCCGAAGCCTTGCTGGCCCGGTCCGGCGCCATCGGCGCAGCGGGGTCCGTCGAACGCGGCACCACCGTCACCGACCACGATCCCATGGAACGGCGGCTGCTGCACTCCCTGCAGGCCTCGCTGGTGCACTTCAAGCATGGCGACGCGTTCATCCACCTGATCGACACCCCCGGGTACGCGGACTTCGCGGGGCATGCGCTGTCGGCGCTGGAAGCCGTGGACACCGCCGCCATCGTCATCAATGCACAGACCGGCATCGAGCAGATGGCGCTGCGCATGATGGACTGGGCGGGGCAGCGCGGGCTGTGCCGGCTCATCGTGGTCAACAAGATCGATGGGCAGGAGGTGGATTGCGGAGGGCTCGTCGAGCAGCTGCAGGTGGCGTTCGGGAAGGAGTGCCTGCCGTTGAACCTGCCTTCCCGTGATGGGTCGTCGGTGGTCGATTGCTTCTTCAATGCGGAGGACGATCCGTCCGTTGTTCCGCAGTTCTCGTCGGTGTCCGCGGCCCACCGGGCTCTGGTCGAGCAGGTGGTGGAGGTGGACGCCGGGTTCGTCGACCGGTACCTGAACGACGGGGACGTGGATCCGCGGGAGCTGCACGCGCCGCTGGAGCAGGCGCTGCGCGAGGGGCACCTCGTGCCGATCTGCTTCGTGTCGTCGCGCACGGGGGCGGGCGTGGGGGAGTTGCTCGATGTGATCGAACGGCTGCTGCCCAATCCCACCGAGGGGAATCCGCCGCAGTTCCTCAAGGGCGAGGGGTCCGATGCCGTGCCCATCCCGGCCGTTCCGGATCCCGACCGGCACGTCATCGCCCACGTGTTCAAGGTCACCAACGACCCGTACGTCGGGAAGATGGGCGTGTTCCGCATCCACCAGGGCACCGTCACGCGGGACAGCCTGCTCTACATCGGGGATGGGCGCAAGCCGTTCAAGGTGGGGCACCTGTTCATGCTGCAGGGGAAGGAGCATGTGGAGGTGCCGCGCGGCGTACCGGGCGACCTCTGTGCCGTGGCGAAGGTGGACGACCTGCACTTCGATGCCGTGCTGCACGACGCGGCCGAGGACGATCACCTGCACCTGAAGCCGCTGCCGTTTCCGGTGCCGGTGCATGGGCTCGCCATCGCCCCGAAGCGGCGGGGGGACGAGCAGCGGGTGTGGGAGATCCTGCAGAAGCTCGTCGACGAGGACCCCTGCCTGCGGCTGGAGCATGTGGTGGCAACGAACGAGACCATCGTCTACGGTCTCGGGGAGCTGCACCTGCGGACCCTGATCGAGCGGATGCGGGAGGTGCACCGGTGCGACGTCGACACGCGGCCGCCGCGCATCGCCTACCGGGAGACGATCACGTCGATGGCCGAAGGGCATCACCGGCACAAGAAGCAGACCGGCGGGGCGGGGCAGTTCGGAGAGGTGTTCCTGCGGGTGGAGCCGTTGTCGCGTGGGGAGGGATTCCAGTTCGTCGATGCGGTGCGTGGCGGAGCGATTCCGGGGCAGTTCATTCCGGCCGTGGAAAAAGGCGTTCGGCAGGCGCTGGATGCGGGGGTGCTGGCCGGGTACCCGGTTCACGACCTGAAGGTCACGGTGCATGACGGGAAGTCGCACAGCGTGGACTCGAAGGAGATCGCCTTCGTGGTGGCCGGGCGGAAGGCCTGCATCGATGCGGTGTTGAAGGCACAGCCGATCGTGCTGGAGCCGGTGGTGAAGGTGGAGATCACGGCGCGTGAGCCCAGCCTGGGCGGGATCACGGGGGATCTGGCGTCGAGGCGGGGGCAGATCAGTGGGACGCAGACGTTGATCGATGGGAGCATCGTCGTGTCGGGGGAGGCGCCACTGGCGGAGTTGGTGACCTATCAGACGCAGCTCAATGGGCTGACCGGTGGGGATGGGCGGTACACCTTGCAGCTGAGTCACTACGACCAGGTGCCGCCGAATCAGCAGGTGCAGTTGGCGAATCAGTACAAGCTGGGGGATGACGACTGATGCTGCCCCTGGGTCGAGGCGCCCAAGCGAGCGCGCCCTTCGACGCCCTTCAGTCCTGCTTCAACAGGTCGAGGAACGCTGGGTTCAGGAAGATCTTCTCTCTGCCTATCTTGTGCTCTCGCAGCACGCCGATGTCTGCGAGCTGCTTCAAATACACACTGGCCGTCTGCCGTTTCGCCAAGCCAGCATCGACGACGTGCGAGATGCGGCAATACGGTCGCACGAACACCAGTTCGACAAGTTCTCGCGAATAGATGGAGGCAGCATCGCGCCGCATGCGCTCGGCCGTTTCTTCGATCAAGCGCCGCACCCCGAGGATCTTGTCCATCGTCCAACGCGCCGTTTCGGCAACTCCCTGCAGCATGTAAAGGAGCCACGGTTCCCAGGCTCCCGTCGCCGTGACCGCCTGGAGCCCGCTGTAGTATGCCGCCCGGTGACGCAAGATGTGGCGACTGAGGTACAGCACAGGAATGTCCAACAACTCCTGTTCGACGAGATACAGCAGGTTGATGACCCGACCCGTGCGTCCGTTGCCATCCGTGAAGGGATGAATCGCTTCGAACTGGTAGTGGGCTACCGCCATGCGCACCAGCGGGTCGATGTCGTCGCTACCCGGAAGGACGCCGTGCATCCACTGCTCCCAATTCGCGAGCTTGGATCGCAGCAGTGCTTCTCCCTCTGGCGGCGTGTAGATGACCTCCCGTGTGCGGTCGTTGGTGAGCGTGGTGCCGGGAGTCTTCCGAACGTCCATCTCCACGCCCTTGATGGCGCGGCAGATGTGGATGGCCGTGTTCGTCGACAGCGGGCGAACTCCCAGCGCATTGAAACCCTCCCACAACGCCGTCCGATAGCGCAGGGCCTCCTTTGTCGCAGGATCCGCCTCGGCTTCGCTCGCGCCGTCGAACAAGAACATCTGATCCGCGGTCGTCACGATGTTCTCGATCTCGCTGCTCGCCTGGGCTTCGAGCAAAGGGATCGAGTTGATCAGGACGCCCTGGTTGGGAATCAACCGTCCCGCCGCCTTCAATTCAGCCACTGCCGCACGTGCCGCGATGCAGGCCTTCAGGACAGCGCGTGACTCCAGGATCGTTGCCGGAGGGAGAGCTGGTAGATCCTGGTAGGGCAATGACGGGTCGAACGGCATGTGTGCATCCGCGGGGGACTGGATCGACACGACGGCGCAGACATGTACGTGGCGTCGACATGTTCCAAAGATATGTCGATTTTAGTCGACATTTTCGACATATTTGGCGGCATGGATTGCCCGCCTGATCCTCCATTGGGAAAGCGACCGAACGCCGGCCCGCACTTCCACCTTCGGCTTGTCATCCAGGCAAGAGCGACTATCTTTGTGCCACTGGGGCGCACGCGCACTCGTCACCAGGGAGCCGAGGGTCGGAGGAACTCCCATCACAAATTCAGGACGTCCGAACGTCTGGTCACTTTGCCAGTGACCCGCCCGGACGAGTCCGGGCGAACGAGGCGGAAGAGGAATCGAAGCGCTGCTGCTGAGACGCGGTCGAAACCGACGAGAGGCCCTGCATGGTGCAGTGCCCGTTTCGACGAAGGAGGGCTTCATGGCCCGTCGTACCCGTCGCCCCCGTCGGCAGCGCCAGCCGAAGAAGGGTCCGTTCGAAGTCTGGTTGAAGCGACTCAAACTCGCGGGCCAGTTCGCGGCGGCCGTGAAGGCCGTCTGGGAGCTTGTGAAGGTCGTCTTCGGAGATGATTCCTCTGACCCGCCTCTTGCTGTTCGAGGGAGACGGTCATGCAAGCTTCTTTCGCGGGCAACCCTCTATTCGCACTCCATGAACCAAACGAACTTGCGGCGCGCTTGAACCAACCGCTCCGCAAGCTGCGCCACCTCGCGAACTCATCGAACAACTACGTGCCGTTGGAACGCTACACCGGCCACAAACTTCGCCACGTCGAAGCGCCACGCCGCGATCTCCGTTCGGTCCAGTGCATCATCGCGGACGCTCTGAGGCGAGTCGATCAGCCCGAGTACTTGCATTCAGGCCGGCGAGGGCGGTCGCACGTCACGAACGCAGCGATCCACCGTGGACATCGGTGGCTCTGTCAAATCGATCTGAGAAGCTATTACGAGCAGATCACAGCCACTCGCATCCGCAGCTTCTTTGCCGACACGCTCGACTGCACGCCAGACGTGGCTCGCCTGCTGACCAGGCTCTGCACGACGCGTGGTCATGCCCCCGCCGGGAGCCGTGTGAGCCAACCCATCGCGTATCACGTCACGGCGCCTCTGTTCGACGAATTGAGCGCCCATTCCGATGCGAGCGACGTCCTCTTCACGGTGTTTGTCGATGATCTGTGCTTTTCCGGTGCCGGCGCGACCTCCGGCTTCCTGTGGGAAGTGAAGAAGATCATCCACCACCACGGCTTCTCGTATCACCGGGCAAGGTGCCATCCACCCGGGCGCCCGAAGCTCGTCACAGGCGTGTACCTGGCCGGCGAGCAGATGCGGCTCAGCCCGATCGAGGCACGTCGTATCACCGAAGAAGTATCCGAGCTGCATCAGGTCGAAACCGATGAGCACCGGCTCCGCACACTGCTGGGGAGGGTTGCCGCGGCGAACAGCATCGACCGCCGCTATCGGCCGCTGGTGGACATGGTGCAGGCTCGTCTGCGCACACTGCAACGGACAGGGCGAGCCAGCGCACGATGCTCGGACTGGGCCCTCGACGTGGGCAGTGGGCGCCAGCAAGATCGTCAAGGCTGGAATACGCCACCGGCCAACTGGTTCTAAGGCACAAGCAAGCGCTGGTCGTCGTTCGAGCCAATGCGCTTGCCGTCTCATCGGCGCAGCCTCGTCACCACTTCAACCACTTCTCCCCGATCACCGCCCCCACCACCGTCGGCAGCGCCATGCCGAGCACGTACCAGACGGCCAGGAACGGCGCTGTCAGTTCGGGACAGTGCAAGGCGTAAACGGCAGCACCCGCACCACCGGCCAGCGCACCGGCCGCCGCGCCCGCCCACGCCGGCCGGGTGGGCGCCAGCGACTTCAGTGCCAGCATCGAAGACACCAGCACCGGCAGCGCGATGAAGCCGATGCTGAACGCACAACTCCGCCAGGTCTGGCCCCAGAGCAGGGCCGGGCGATCCGCCGAAGGGGCCAGCCACCAGGCCGCGAGTGCCAGCGTCCACACCGCCACCACCGGAAGCAACAGACCGAGCGCGACGGGCCGACCCGCCGGCACGCCGGGCCGCGCGAGGCGTTGTGCGCCGACGAAGGCCGCCGCGGCCAGCAGCAGCGGGAACAGCACCTTCACCCAGAACATCGGCACCTGCGCCACCTGGGCGAGGTCGCGGCGGAAGCCGTAGTCGATCGCCACGATCGCCACCGAAACGGGCAGCCCCACCAGCAAGGCGAGCGCGAGGCGGCGGGTCGCGGCGTTAGGTGGCACCACGCGGGTGTCGGCCGCGAGCAGGTCGAGCAGCTGGTCGGTCTTCATGATGACGTCCTCAATCGGGCCGCCAAGGCCTTCAGGCCCCGGTGGATGCCCACCTTCACCGCGGACTCGGAGAGGCCGGTCGCCCGCGCCGTCTCGGCCACCGACAGACCCTCCAGCTTCACCATGCGGATGGGCAGGCGCTGCTTGTCGGGCAGGGCCTCGAGCAGGCCGTCGAGGTCGCGGCGTGCATCGGTCGCCTCGTGGTCCGACGACGCGAACACCTGCAGCTCATCGTCCAGCGGTTCGTGGAGCGCCTCGCGCCCCGACTTCGCCCGCAGCACGTCGATCAGCTTGTAGCGGGCGATGGCGTGCACCCAGGCAGTCAGGGGCTGACCGCGTTGGTAGGTGTGGCGCTGGTGGTGCATGGCGAGAAGGCATTCCTGGACAAGGTCTTCGACGTCGTCGGGCCAGCCGAACAGGCGCCGCCCGATGTAGGCGCGCAGGTGTCCGCTCATGCGCTTCAGGAACGCGTGATACGCCTGCGCATCCCCGTCGAGGCCGCGGAGGAACAAGCTGACCAGCTCGGCTTCGACCTGTTGGAGTGTCATCGGATCTTCATGGGGTAGTTCGGTGCGCAGGGGCCGCCGGTTACAGCACGACGAAGAAAAAGATTACCCCCGCATTGTGTAACCCATGAGGCCCTCCCGACGAACTTGGATGGGACCGCGCCAACCCGGCCGGCCTTCAACCTCATCAGGAGCGAACCATGTCGAACCGTACCCTTGCCATCACCACCCTCGCCCTCGCGGCGCTCTCCGCCGGCGCCGCGTTTGCCGCCGACAAGCCCATGGCCGACGACAAGGCGGCCAAGATGGAGAAGTGCTACGGCGTCTCCATGGCCGGCAAGAACGACTGCGCCGCCGGCGCCGGCACCAGCTGCGCGGGCACCTCCAAGGTCGACTACCAGCCCAACGCCTGGAAGAACGTGCCGGCCGGAACGTGCACGTCGATCAAGACGCCGAAGGGCATGGGCAGCCTGACGCCGCCGAAGTCCTGAGCCGCCTCGCCACCGGTCATCATGAAACTCACCGCGGGCGTGAGCCTGAAACCGCAGCACTTCGAGGAGGCCGAGCGCACACGCGCCGATGGCCTGTGGTTCGAGGTGCATGCCGAGAACTACATGGTGGCCGGTGGGCCGCGGCTGGCGTGGCTCGAACGGGTTCGTTCGTGTCACCCCGTCTCGCTGCACGGCGTGGCGCTGTCGCTCGCGGGCGATGGGCCGCCCGATGCGGCGCACCTGCAGCGGTTGGCCGCGCTCGTGCGGCGCATCGAGCCGGTGCTGGTGTCGGAACACCTGGCGTGGTCGCGCCTCGACGGCGTGTACTTCCCGGACCTGCTGCCGTTCCCGCGCACCACCGGCGCCCTGCTCCGGATGGCCGCGAACATCGACCTCACGCAGCAGACGCTCGGCCGGCGCATCGCCATCGAGAACCCGTCGCACTACCTCGCGCTCGAGGGGCACGAATGGAGTGAAGCCGACTTCCTGAACGAGTTGGCGGTTCGCACCGGCTGCGGGCTGCTGCTGGATGTGAACAACGTGTTCGTGTCAGCCCACAACCTCGGCGGCGATGCGATGGCGTACCTCGATGCGTTTCCCGTGGCGCACCTGATGGAGGTGCACCTGGCCGGGCACCGTCCCGATGCCCACATGCCGTTGCTCATCGACTCGCACGATGCGGCCGTGTCGCCCGAGGTCTGGCGCCTGTATCGGCACCTCGTGGCTCGCGTCGGGTCCGTGCCGACCTTGATCGAGCGGGACGACCAGGTGCCTTCGTTCGACGAGTTGCTCGCCGAGCGTGAACTCGCTTTGCAGGTGGAGGCATTGCCATGACCGGTGCCGCGTTCCAACCCGACTTCGTGAAGGTGCTGCAGGGGGCCCCGGGGCATCCCGCCATGGCCGTGTACCGCAACACCGTGGTGAAGGGATGCATCGACGCGCTCGAAGCGAACTTCCCCGCCGTGGTGCGGCTGGTCGGGCGTGACTGGTTCCGGTCGGTGGCGGCCCTGTACGTGGCCGAGGAACCGCCTCCCGATCCGCGCCTGTTCACGTATGGCGGCGGGTTCCCTGCGTTCCTCGGGCGCTTCGAACCCGCGGCGGAGCTGCCCTACCTCGAAGGTGTCGCCCGGCTCGATCACCTGTGGATCGAGAGCCTCACCGGCGCGGATGCGGACGCCCTGCGGGCCGACGCGCTCGCCGGCCTCGCCCCGGAAGCGCTCGGTGACTGCCGGCTCGTCCCTCACCCCGCCGCACGTTGGTCGTGGCATCCCCGGTTGCCCATCGGCACGCTGTGGTCGCGCAGCCGGGAGACGGACGAGTCAGCGGACTTCGGCGACGTCGTCTGGTCGGGCGAGGGCCTGTTGCTGACGCGGCCCGGGCTCGATGTCCGGTGGTGCAGCCTCACCGCGGGCGGCGCCGCCTTGCTCGCCGCGTGTGCGGACGGATGTGCCCTGTCCGATGCCGCCGCAGCCGCACTGAAGGCCGAGCCCGGCTGCGACCTGACCGCTGCGATGGCACTGCTGCTTCAGCAAGGCGCCTTCGCTGGCGCGTGAACGCCTCCCCTCTCCTCCTCCGTCAGGAACTCCGATCATGAACACCCTCCTGCTGCAATCCCGCCGCCTCGCCGACCTCCTCGACCACGTCACGCCACACGACCTGCTGGCCGTGGTGAGCCGGCTCGCCATCGCCGCCATCTTCTTCCTCTCGGGCCGCACCAAGGTCGAGGGCTTCCTGACCGTGACGGACAGTGCCGTCGAACTCTTCCGCACCGAATACGCACTGCCCTGGATCCCGCCCGAACTCGCCGCCCACCTGGCCGCGTATGCGGAACACCTGTTCCCGCTGCTGCTGGTGCTCGGCCTGTTCACGCGCCTGTCGGCGCTGGCCTTGCTGGGGATGACGCTGGTGATCCAGTGTTTCGTGTACCCGTCGGCGTGGCCCACGCACCTGTCGTGGGCGGCGATGCTGTTGTATCTGGCGGGGCGGGGTGCGGGGCGGTGGGCGTTGGATCGGGTGGTCGGGATGCCGTGAGCCTGGGCTGCGGGAAAATGGTCGAATGTCCACATCCCCGCGCACCGATGTCGTCCCAACCGCCACGACGGAAGACGAGCGGCTCCTCACGTCGACGCAGAAGCGCTTTCAAACGCTGGTGAAGCGGATCGAGCTGGAGCGCTCGACGTTGAGTGCGTGGCAGCACCACGCCCCGGCGTTCCGGCACGCCTACTGGGAGGCCGTGGATCCGGTCATGGATGACCTGGACGCGGTGACGAAGCAGTGGGCATTCGCACTGGACGGCGCCCTCGCCAAGGACGTGTGGACGGCCACCCAACGCACCACGTTGCGCGAACTGGTCTGCGACGCGGCGCGCAGCCTGCTGGTGGCGGGCGACGACGCGGCGCTGAAGGCGCTGTTCGACAAACATGCCGACGTCGACTACGACACGGAGCTGCACGACCTGCTGATGACCCTGAAAGCGACGGCCGAGCAGGAGACCGGGCTCGACCTGGGGAACGACGACATCACCTCGGAGGACGAGCTGCGCGAGCGCATCTGGCAAGCCGAGGCCGCGGCGGCGGACGCCGCGCCCGAAGGAACGCCACCGCCGAAGTCGCACATCAAGCCCGCTCGGAAACGCGGTGACGTCGCCACCGCCGAGGCCTCACGGTCCCTGCGCGAGATCTACCGCAAGCTGGCCAGCACGCTGCATCCGGACAGGGAGGCCGACCCCGTTCAACGCGAGACCAAGACCGCACTGATGCAACGGGTCAACCAGGCCTATGACAACAGGGACCTGCTGTCACTGCTGCAGCTTCAGCTCGACATCGAGCAGATCGATACCCATCACGTCACCGATGTGGGTGACCAGCGGTTGAGGCACTACAACGAGGTGCTGAGTGAGCAGTTGGAGGAGCTCAAGGATGAGGTGCACGATGTGGCGACGGACTTCTGCGAGGAGTTCCGGCTGGAGAGTTGGCCGCTGCCGAGGCCGGAGAAGTTGATGCCGTTCATCGATGCGGCGAAGCGGGATGTGAAGGGTGAGCTGTTTCGGGTGCAGTGCAATCTGCGGATGTTGAACGATGAGGCGGCGACGAAGCGGTGGCTGAGAGGGCAGCGGGTGCGACGGTAAGAGCCGTTGGAGCTCTGACCTCATCAGGTTGTCGCCTCCTCGCTTGCATTGTTAACAAGTTGGCATAGACCGATCCATTGGCGCCGTCGGTAGCCTCGGCTCACATCTCCCGCTGGTAAAACGCGTGAATACCAAAGGGAGTGGAGATGCCAAGAAGAAAGAAGTCGAGTCCTGCAGAGGACCTGATGAGCGTGGTCGCCCTGCTGCCATGGTGGGCCGGTGTTGCCCTGGCGTTGGTCAGCTACCTCGTGCTGCATGCCATCGCCTCACGGCCCGTCGCTCCTGCTGCACAAGTCGGGCAAATCGGTGCGATGGTGTCACAGACGCTGTGGAAGACCCTGGCCGGCGTCGGCCAGTACGTGTTGCCCATCATCTGCCTCGCCGGTGCCGGCATGTCCGCGTGGGGCCGCAAGGTGCGCCGCGACCTCGTCACCAACACCACCCAGAGCAAGGCCACCGACGTCCTCGACGGCATGAGCTGGCAGGAGTTCGAGATGCTCACCGCCGAGGCATTCCGCATGCAAGGCTATCGGGTCATGGAGACCGGCGGTGGTGGCGCCGACGGCGGCATCGATCTGGTGCTCACGAAGCCTGGCACGAACGGCGCGGAGAAGTTTCTCGTGCAGTGCAAGCAGTGGCGAGCATTCAAAGTGGGCGTGGATGTGGTGCGCGAGCTGTATGGCGTGATGGCTGCGAAAGGCGCGGCCGGGGGATTCGTGATCACTTCCGGACGATTCACCGACGAGGCCCGCAACTTCGCCAGTGGGCGCAACGTGAAACTGGTTGATGGTGAGCGCCTGCATGCCCTTCTTCAACGGGCAAAAGCCAGCGGGAGCACGGGGCGTTCGCAAGTCCAGAGGTTCGCCGCGTCGGCGCTCTCCGCAGAGCCGGACAAGCCAGTGGCCCAGGCCGTGGTGTGCCCCTCGTGTTCCAAGCCAATGGTTCAGCGAGTGTCCAAACGAGGGACGAATGCGGGTTCGGCATTCTGGGGCTGCTCCGGGTATCCGGCGTGTCGCGGGACGCGGCCAATCGCTTGACTCAAGAATCAAGACCTGACCCCGCCGCCCTTCGCGGATGTTCGCACGAGCTGACCTTTGCACCTGGCCCCGTTGCGATCAAGCTCAGGCGTCCGGGATATATTTTGATTTGAGCAGTACCTTCTCTTGGTGGTACTGCAAGTACTCTCTTTGACCAGCAGAAAATGGTCCAACGTTCAAGCGGCCATCGGCGCCAACGCCCATTCGTCGCAGTGATTCCGGGTCCGCGACTGGTGCGATGATGAGGTCACCATTTGCCTCAAACCCAATGAAACCCCGATCGAACAAGTGATCGATTGACGGAGTGAGCAGCAGACCATTTTCCCCGTCGATGCGTTCTTCGTTCGATGAGCTGCGCCATGGCTTGCAATGACTCGCCCTCAGATGAACTTCCGTGGTCACGCCTGTGATGCGACAGGCACGCTCGACTCGCATAACCCGTTGTTTGAACAACCCTTGACCGCGACGAGCAAGCACCAATGCCTGGCGATCTGTTTCGTCGATGGTTCGGTCTGCGCGAACCAACTCCAGTTCATGCTCTTCCCATTGCACCAAACCCACCGCGCTCGCCATCGGAAGATCAGCTTCAGACACTAGGAAGCGTTCCGCCAACAGTCGCGCTTCTGGACCAATGAGGTCGATGAGCATCGAAGCAAGCCGGTCTTCAATGCGTGTCAGATAGACACTTTGCAGGCCACGACCATCGGCCAACAGAGGTGCGTACTTGGAAGGCAGAAGGGGTGCAAGCAAGAGCATGTGAGCGGAAGGTCGAATGCCTCCGCTCTTCAGCGCATGGAAACTCACGTCAACGCGCCAACCGATTTTTTCCCAGTAAGCACCTGCCGTCCCAAACTCCATTGGCTTCGGAGCCGGGTAAGCATTGGAGCGAGCAACTCCGATTGTTCGAATCCAGGTATCAGCGAACGAGAAGATCAAATCACCAGGACTGACCTCCCGCATGAAATCGTAGTACGCGTTCTGGGCCCCGTTAGCCTTTCGCTGCGGCGACCAAAGGTAGCCGCCATGAACTTCATGGCGAAAAGTTTGATTCTGATTGACCCACCAGAACCTCATTCGAGTTCCCTAGTGACTCAGAGCGGTTGAAGACAAACCCTCAGTGGAAACGTTTCACACACTCCCGGGGAAAATCAAGCAGAAGGGGTTCCGCCCTTAGGCATCAATGTTCGCTGCCCGCAAGGCGTTCGTTTCGATGAAGTCCCTCCGCGGCTCAACTTCATCGCCCATCAGCATCGTGAACACCCGATCCGCCTCGATCGCATCATCGATCTGCACCTTCAGCAGCCGACGCACATTCGGATCCATCGTCGTCTCCCAAAGCTGCTCAGGGTTCATCTCCCCCAGCCCCTTGTAGCGCTGACGACCGACCGCGTTCTCAGCCTGCGTGATGAGCCAGGCCATCGCCTGACGGAAGCCAGAGACACGAGCCTCCTTCTGCTTCTCACCCTCACCACGCTTGATGACGGCGTTCTCACCCACCAGCCCCTTGAAGGTCAGACCAGCAGTGCTCAGCACCTCATAGTCCGCCCCATGCACGAAGTCCGCAGAGATGATGCTGCTCTTCGTGTTGCCATGGTGGATGCGGCTGATGCGGAGGATGTGCTTGTCGGAACGAGCATCGAACTCGGCCGTGACTTCCGCGTTGTGCAGCGCGGCCTTCAGGCCCGCCGCTGACGTTTCCGCAGCTTCCAGCGTGTCGAGGTTCAACGCCAGGCCATTGGCCATCGCGCGCAGAGCTTCGACGTCCATCCACGCGCTCAGGCGGTCGACCACGTTGTTCGCCAGCACGTACTGACGCGCCTTCTCGGCAAGGTCTTCACCCGTGAGCACGACACCGTTCAGACCGGTCTCGAGCTTGGCATCCTTCAACGCCACCTTCAGCAGGTACGAGTCCAGCTCGGTGCCATCCTTCAGGTACTGCTCTTCCTTGCCCAGCTTGACCTTGTAGAGCGGCGGCTGCGCGATGTAGATGTGCCCGCGCTCGACGATCTCCGGCATCTGCCGATAGAAGAACGTGAGCAGCAGGGTACGGATGTGCGCGCCGTCCACGTCCGCGTCGGTCATGATGATGATGCGGTGGTAGCGCAGCTTGTCGGGGTTGAACTCTTCCTTCCCGATGCTGGTGCCCAGCGCGGTGATCAGCGTGAGAATTTCGTTGCTGGTCAGCAGGCGTTCGAAGCGGGCGCGTTCGACGTTCAGGATCTTGCCGCGCAGCGGCAGGATCGCCTGGAACTTGCGGTCGCGGCCTTGTTTGGCGGAGCCGCCGGCGGAGTCGCCCTCCACGATGTAGATCTCGCAGAGTGCGGGGTCTTTTTCCTGACAGTCGGCGAGTTTGCCGGGCAGGCCCATGCCGTCGAGCACGCCCTTGCGGCGGGTCATCTCGCGGGCCTTGCGCGCAGCTTCGCGGGCGCGGGACGCTTCGACGATCTTCGTGCAGATGATCTTGGCGTCGTTGGGGTTCTCGAGCAGGTAGTCGGTGAGGGCCTTGCTGACGACGTCTTCGACCGGGCCGCGCACTTCGCTCGACACCAACTTGTCCTTCGTCTGGCTGCTGAACTTGGGCTCGGGCACCTTCACGCTCAGCACGCAGCACAGGCCCTCGCGCATGTCGTCGCCGGTGACCTCGACCTTCGCCTTCTTGGCGTAGTCGTTCTCTTCGATGTACTTGTTGATGACGCGGGTCATCGCGGCGCGCAGGCCGGTGAGGTGGGTGCCGCCGTCACGCTGCGGGATGTTGTTCGTGAAGCAGAGGACGCTCTCGGAGTAGCCGTCGTTCCACTGCATGGCGACCTCGGCGGTGATGAGCGTGCCTTGCTCGCTCATCTTCTCGCCGGTGGCGGTGAACACGGTGGGGTTCAGCGTCTTCTTGCCGGTGTTGATGAAGTCGACGAAGCCCTTCACGCCGCCGGCGAACGCGAAGTTCTCCTCGCGGTTGTTGCGCTCGTCCACCAGGCGGATCTTCACGCCGTTGTTCAGGAAGCTCAGTTCGCGCAGGCGCTTGCTGAGGATCTCATAGTGGAAGTCGATGTTCGAGAAGATCTCGAGGTCGGGCAGGAAGTGCACCTCGGTGCCGCGCTTCTCGGTGTCGCCGATGACCTTCATGGGCGAGACCTCGACGCCGTCACGCTGCTCCAGCAGGCGCTCCTGCGGGATGCCCTGCTTGAACTCGAGGAAGTGCACCTTGCCGTCGCGGCGCACGGTGAGGCGCAGCCACTTGCTCAGGCCGTTCACGCAGCTGACGCCCACGCCGTGCAGGCCGCCCGACACCTTGTAGCTGTTCTGGTTGAACTTGCCCCCGGCGTGCAGCTCGGTCAGCGCGATCTCGGCGGCGCTGCGCTTGGGCTCATGCTTGTCGTCCATCTTGACGCCCGTGGGGATGCCCCGGCCGTTGTCGACGACGCTGATGGAGTTGTCGGTGTGGATGGTGACGACGATGTCGTCGCAGTGACCGGCCAGCGCCTCGTCGATGGAGTTGTCGACCACCTCGAACACGAGGTGGTGCAGACCGGTGCCGTCGGAGGTGTCGCCGATGTACATGCCCGGGCGCTTGCGGACGGCTTCCAGGCCTTCGAGGATCTGGATGCTGCCCTCGCCATAGGCTGCGCTGGCGTTGGGGTCCTGGGGCTTGTTGGTGTCGTCGCTCATGGCGCTTCAGTCTCTCGAAATTCAATCCAGCACCCGGAGGACCGCCACGCGATCCACCGGTGCCTTCGAACAAATGGGGGTCAGGTCGCCAATCTCAAATGCGCATGGGCATGACCACGTACTTGAAGCCCGCCTGTTCGGGCACGGTGATCAGCACGCTGGAGTTGGTGTCCTGGAGTTCGAGCTTGACCATGTCGACGCTCATGTTGGACAGCGCGTCCATCAGGTACGTGACGTTGAAGCCGATCTCGATGGTATCGCCTCCGTAGTCGATCTCGAGTTCTTCCTTGGCCTCTTCCTGCTCGGCGTTGCTGGACGCGATGCGCAGCGTGCCGGGCTCGATGTTGACCCGCACGCCCTTGAACTTGTCACTGGTCAGGATGGCGGCGCGCTGCAGGCTCGACAGCAGGGCGGTGCGGCCCAGCACGACGCTGTTGCGGTGGTTCTTGGGGATGACGCGGTTGTAGTCGGGGAACTTGCCTTCGACGAGCTTGGTGACGAACTCCATGCCGCTGAACGTGAACTTGGCCTGGTTGCCGGCGAAGCGCATCTCGATGGCGTTGTCACCGTCCTTGTCGTCGGTGAGCAGGCGCTGCAGTTCGAGCACGGTCTTGCGCGGCAGGATGACTTCCTGCTTCGGGATCTCGGTCTCGAGGGTGGCCTGCGCCAGCGCGAGCCGGTGACCGTCGGTGGCGACGAGGGTCAGGCTCTTGCCTTCGGCGACGAACAGGATGCCGTTCAGGTAGTAGCGGATGTCGTGCACCGCCATCGCGAAGTGTACCTGGTTGATCAGGCCCTTCAGCACCTTCTGCGGGACGCTGAACATCGGTCCGAAGTCGGCGGCTTCCTGGACCAGCGGGAAATCGTCCGCGGGCAGCGTCTGGAGCGTGAAGCGGCTCTTGCCGCCCTGCAGCGTCAGCTTGTTGGCCGTGGCGCTCAGCGTGACGACCTGGTCGGACGGCAGCGAGCGGAGGATGTCGATCATCTTCCGCGACCCGACCGTGGTGGCGAAGTTGGCGGCATCACCACCCAGCTCGGCCGTGGTGCGGACCTGGATCTCGAGGTCACTGGTGGTGAGCTCGATCTGTTCCCCGGTTTTCCGGATCAGCACGTTGGCCAGGATGGGCAGGGTGTGCCGGCGTTCCACGATCCCGGACACGGCTTGCAGAGCGCTCAGGACTTTTTCTTGCGCTGCTTTTAAGACAATCATGTCAACCTCTTAATTTAGTCGTCTTAGTAGAGGAACGACGCTTTCTGTGGAAAACGCCATTTTCTCTTTTTCCATCAACTGCTTAGCTCTCGCGTAACCCTGTGTGCCGCCGGTCTGGTTACGCGGGAGTCGAAACCCACAACTTTTCGGAACCGCTCAAACCTGTGGACAACGAACGAGTTGTTCGGGAGTTGTCCCCAGGCTTGTTGTTTGACAGTCTGCCACTGACTGTGTTTCAGCCTTTCAGGGTCTGCTCCAGCACATGCAACTGCTGGTTCAGCTCGGAGTTCTTCTGGCGCTCGCCGGCGATCTTGCGCACGGCATGCAGCACGGTGGTGTGGTCGCGGCCCCCGAACAGCTCGCCGATCTCAGGCAGGCTCTTCTGGGTCATTTCCTTGGCGAGGTACATGGCGATCTGGCGCGGGCGGGCGATGCTGGCCGGGCGCTTCTTGCTGTACATGTCGGCGACCTTGATCTTGTAGAAGTCGGCGACGGTCTTCTGGATGTTCTCGACGCCCACCTGGCGGTTCTGGATGGACAGCAGGTCCTTCAGCGCCTCGCGGGCGAGCTGGATGTTGATGTCCTTCAGCGAGAAGCGGGAGTACGCGAGGATCTTGCGCAGGGCACCTTCCAGCTCGCGGACGTTGGCGCGCACGTTCTTCGCGACGAAGAAGGCGACGTCTTCCGGCATGGGGGTGCCTTCGGCGTCCGCCTTGCGCATCAGGATGGCCACGCGCATTTCCAGCTCGGGCGGTTCGATGGCGACGGTCAGGCCGGCGTCGAAGCGGGAGGTGAGGCGCTCGTCGATGTCCACCAGCCCCTTCGGGTAGGTGTCGCTGGTCATGATGATGTGGGCCTTCTTGGCCAGCAGCGCTTCGAAGGCGTTGAAGAACTCCTCCTGGGTGCGTTCCTTGCCGGCGAAGAACTGGACGTCGTCGATGAGCAGCAGGTCGAGCTGGTGGTACTTGGCCTTGAGCTCGTCGAAGGTCTTGCGCTGGTAGTTCTTCACCACGTCGGTGATGAACTGCTCGGCGTGCAGGTACAGCACCCGGGCGTCGGCCCGGTCGGCCAGCAGCGCGTTGCCCACGGCGTGCACGAGGTGGGTCTTGCCCAGGCCCACGCCGCCGTAGATGAACAGCGGGTTGTACATCTGGCCCGGGGCGCCGGCCACGTGCAGCGCGGCGGTGCGGGCCATCTGGTTGGCGCGGCCGGCCACCAGCGTGTCGAACGTCAGCACCGGGTTGAGGCGGTGGCGCGGCAGCGACTGGGCGGCATCCGGGCGGGGGCGCGCCGGGGCGCCCTCACGCGGTGGTTCGTTGAGCAGGTGGATGACCGGCGCGGCGGCGGCCTGGGACCGCGGTGGCGGATCGGCCGGACGGGCAGGCGGCAGGTCGCGCGGGGCCAGCGACAGGTCGAGCCGGACCGGCTTGCCGGCCAGCTCGCTCAGCACGGCTTCGATGCGGGTGGCGTACTGGTTGCGGATCCAGTCGAGCTTGAATCGGTTGGGCACACGCAGCGAGGCCACCGCACCCTCGGGGCCGGCGTCGGTGACGCTGGCCGCGGGGAGCGGGCGGATCCACGTGTTGAATTGTTGTTCGGGCAGTTCGGCCGCGAGTCGCTCGCAACCGCGCTGCCACAGGTCAGCGCTCATGTTGTACTTGTGGAAAACTTCTCTTGGAGCGGCCGGATTCTACGTCGTGCGGAGGCCCTTTTAACAGGGTTATCCACAGTTTTTCGCACAAGGTGCTTCAGTCGGTGTCCGGGAGGCTTCTGCTCGGGTTCTGGCGTGGCGCTTTGACTTCGACGTGAGTTTGGGGTGTAATCGTGGGTTTCCCGAAGGCCTATCGGCTCTTTCGGCGTGCCCGGACGCGAGTCCGCGGTGGCTGGGAGGGCTTGCAGGACGTGTGCCAGTTGGTCCCCCAGCGTGGCGCGCGAATGCTGCTTGGCAGCGCTGGAGGGGCCCTTGGCCACGAGTTTGTTTCGCACGCGCTGTGCGTGCGACCGACGGCCTTTCCAAGCTGAGACTGATCATGAAACGTACCTACCAAGCCTCGAAGACCCGCCGCGCCCGCACCCATGGTTTCCTGGTCCGCATGAAGACCAAGGGCGGCCGTGCCGTGATCAACGCCCGCCGCGCCAAGGGCCGCAAGCGCCTGGCCGTCTGAGGCCGACGCGAACGCGCGTGGTGCACGGCCGTTCCCGGTGAACACCGTGATCGGCCACCTGCTGCGGTCCGTCGACTTCGAACGGGTCCTCGGCACCCCCACCCGCGCACGCAGTGCCCATTTCGCCGTGCACTACCTGGCCAGCGCTCCGAGCCAGCCCGCCGCACCGCGCCGCAAGGCCGAGGCGGACGACTTGTCAACAGGGTCGTCGGAGACCGAGCCTTCCCTTGTGGATGGTTCCGAGCTCGCCGGCCTCTGGGTCGGCACGGTGGTGCCCAAGCGGCACGCCCGGCGTGCGGTGACCCGCACGCTGCTCAAGCGCCAGATCCATCGCGCGGTGCGCGATCAACTCCAGTCCAACCCGGACGCGGGCCTGCCCCGTGGTCTGTGGGTGGTGCGCCTGCGCGCGGGGTTCGATCGCAAGCTCTTCTCCAGTGCGTCGTCCGACGCGCTGCGCCTCGCCGCGGCCGAAGAGCTGGACACCGTGATGGCGCACGCGGCTCGCCGCGCCCGCGGCTGACCGGCCGGATCCAGGGTCTGCCGCCATGCCCGCCTGGCTGTTCCACGCCCCGCAGCGGCTGCTGATCCTGCTCGTGAAAGGCTACCGCCTGTTCCTGAGCGCGTGGATCGGCAACGTGTGCCGTTTCACCCCCTCGTGCAGCGCCTATTCGCTGCAGGCCCTGCAGGATCATGGTGCGGTGGCGGGCAGCTACCTCACGGTGCGCCGGCTGGCCCGTTGCCATCCGTGGTGCCAGGGTGGCCACGACCCGGTGCCTTCGAAAGTGCCCGGCTTGTTCACGCGCTGGGTGAACCACCCGGCGCCGTCCGACTCCTCTCCCATCCCTCATCCCGAGAAGACCCGTACATGACCGATATTCGCCGCACCCTGCTGTGGGTGGTGTTCTCGATGTCGCTCGTCCTGATCTGGGACGCCTGGCAAAAGCACAACGGTAACCCGTCGATGTTCAGCCCGGCGCCCGCGCCCACCGTCGCGTCCGCGCCGGCCACCGGCACTGGCGCAGGCTCGCTGCCCGCTCCGGCGAACATCGGTGCGTCCGGTGTCGCGGCTGGCGGTGCCGCCCCTGCGGCCGCGGCCGTCGCGGCGCCGTCCGAGAAGGTCGTCGTCAACACCGACCTGCTCCAGGTCACGATCGACAGCAACGGCGCCACCATCAGCCACGCCGAGCTGCTGGCCCAGGTCGACCCGCACGACGCGAAGAAGCATGTCGTGCTGTTCGACAACTCGCCCGACCGCCTGTACCTGGCCCAGACCGGCCTGATCCCGACCACCGCGGGTGTGCAGCTGCCGAACCACACCACGGCGATGACCCGTGTGGCGGGCGACACCTCGCTGCAGGACGGCAAGGACGAGCTGAAGGTGAGCTTCGAGTCGCCCGACGTCGGTGGCGTGAAGCTGGTCAAGACCTACACGTTCAAGCGCGGCGAATACGTCGTGGGCGTCAAGCACGAGGTGGTCAACACGTCGGCCGCCGCCATCACGCCGCAGCTGTACCTGCGCCTCGTGCGCGACGGCAACGCGCCTCCGGGGGAGTCGAGCTTCTACTCGACCTTCACCGGCCCGGCCATGTACACCGACAACTCGAAGTTCCACAAGATCGACTTCAAGAGCATCGAGAAGGGCAACGCCGAGCACGACAAGACGGCCAACAACGGCTGGATCGGCATGGTTCAGCACTACTTCGCCACGGCCTGGCTGCTCGACGGCAACCAGGAACGCGAGTTCCGCACGATGAAGGAAGGCAACAACCTGTACTCGATCTCGATGGTCGTGCCGCTCGGCACCATCGAGGCGGGCAAGTCGAAGGACGTGGGTGCGCGCCTGTTCGTGGGCCCGCAGGAAGAGAACAAGCTGTCGGCCCTGGTGCCGGGCCTCGAGCTCGTGAAGGACTACGGCTACTTCAAGGTGCTGGCCGAGCCGCTGTTCTGGCTGCTCACGCAACTGCACAAGCTCATCGGCAACTGGGGCTGGTCCATCGTGGCGCTGGTCGTGGTGCTGAAGGCTGCGTTCTACTGGCTCAACGCGTATGCCTACCGTTCGATGGGCAAGATGAAGGCGGTGAACCCGCGCATCATGGAACTGCGTGAACGCCTGAAGGACAAGCCGCAGCAGCTCCAGCAGGAAATGCTGAAGATCTACAAGGACGAAGGCGTGAACCCGATTGGCGGCTGCTTGCCCATCCTGGTCCAGATGCCGTTCTTCATCGCGCTGTACTGGGTGCTGTTGTCCAGCGTCGAGATGCGCAACGCCCCGTGGATCGGCTGGATCACCGACCTCTCCGCGAAGGACCCGTTCTTCATCCTGCCGCTGCTGATGACCGCCACCAGCCTGCTGCAGACCTGGCTGAACCCGACCCCGCCGGATCCGGTGCAGGCCAAGATGATGTGGATCATGCCGCTCGTGTTCTCGGTGATGTTCTTCTTCTTCCCGGCCGGCCTCGTGCTGTACTGGCTGACGAACAACATCCTGTCCATCGCGCAGCAGTACCTGATCAACCGGCAGCTCGGCCTGAACAAGTAGGTTCGCCGAGCGCCCCGTTCGACGGGACCCCGACAGGCCCCCGGTTTCGCGACCGGGGGCCTGTTGCTTTTCGGGGGCGCATGAATCGCGGCATCTGCCCGACAATCGGCCCATGTTGTCTCGTCATTCGGAACCCATCGTGGCCATCGCCACGGCGTCCGGCCGGGGTGCGGTCGGCATCGTGCGTGTGTCCGGCCGTGATGTCTCGCAGGTGTTGAAGGCCGTGTGCGGCCGCACCCTCCTCCCGCGTCACGCCACCTACCTCCCCTTCCTCGACGCCGCCGGCCAGCCCATCGACCAGGGCCTCGCGCTGCATTTCCCGGCACCCCATTCGTACACCGGCGAGGACGTGCTCGAACTGCAGGCGCACGGCGGACCGGTGGTGCTGCAGCTGTTGCTCGCGCGCTGCCTCGAGGCCGGCAAGGGCACGGGCCTGCGCCTCGCCGAGCCGGGCGAGTTCACGCGGCGCGCGTTCCTCAACGACAAGATGGACCTGGCCCAGGCCGAGGCCGTCAGCGACCTGATCGACGCGAACACCGAGGCCGCCGCGCGGTCGGCGGGCCGGTCGCTGAGTGGTGCGTTCTCGCACGAGGTGCATGGCCTGCGCGATGCGCTGATCAAGCTGCGCATGCTGGTCGAGGCCACGCTCGATTTTCCCGAGGAAGACATCGACTTCCTGCAGAAGGCCGATGCCCGCGGACAGTTGGACGCCATCGGCAAGTCCGTGGCCACCGTGCTCGACCGCGCCCGCCAGGGGGCACTGCTGCGCGAGGGGATGCAGGTCGTGCTCGCCGGCCAGCCCAACGTCGGCAAGAGTTCGCTGCTGAACGCGCTGGCCGGGGCGGAGCTCGCGATCGTCACGCCCATCCCGGGCACGACGCGCGACAAGGTGAGTGAGACCATCCAGATCTCCGGCGTGCCGGTGCACGTGATCGACACGGCGGGCCTGCGCGACGCGGGCGACGAGGTCGAGCGAATCGGCATCGCGCGCAGCTGGGACGCCATCGAGAAGGCCGATGCCGTGCTGTTCCTGCACGACCTGACCCGCGTGGGCGAGTTCAGCTACGACGTGGGCGACGACCGGATCGCGGAGCGGCTGCAGTCGGTGCTGCCGTCCCCCGACCGGCTCGTGCACGTGTTCAACAAGCGTGACGCGGCCGCGCCACCCCGGACCGAGGACGTGCCCGGGCGCCATGTGGTGCTGTCGGCGCAGACGGGGGCGGGGCTCGACCGCCTGCGCCACCTGCTGCTCGAACTGGCCGGGTGGCATGCGCAACCCGAGGGAGTGTTCATCGCGCGGGCGCGGCACGTCGAGGCGCTGCAGCGTTGCCAGGCGCACCTGGTCACGGCGCGTGCGCTGCTGGAGGGTGAGGACCCCGCGCTCGACCTGCTCGCCGAGGAACTGCGGCTGGGACACGACGCGCTGTCGGAGATCACCGGCCAGTTCACCCCCGACGATCTGCTGGGCGAAATCTTCAGCCGCTTCTGCATCGGCAAATGACCTCCTCCCGACGAACGGCGGTTTCCCCCGTTCGAGTGGCCCTTCCACGGGCGCACCCGGGTTGTGCGGCTTGCAAGGGGTGCCGATAATCGGCCCATCACTTCAGGCTTCGTTCACCATGGATTTTTCGGAACTGGTCCAGGCCATCCAGACGCTCAACACGGAAGACGCCTTCCGCGCGCGGCTCAGCCTCGAGCAGTGGCGAACCATCGGCCCGTACTTCACGCAGCACGACATCCGCAGTGGTGACCTGCTCATCAAGCAGGGCGACACCGACCGCAGCATGTACTTCCTCGGCCGGGGTTCGCTGCAGGTCTTCATGACGGGCGGCCCGCCGGGCAGCAACAAGGTCGCCATCCTGCGGCCGGGTTCCGTGGTGGGTGAGCCGGGTGTCTTCCACGACGGTGCGCGCATGGCCAACGTCGAGGCGATGACGCCTTGCATCGTGTGGGCGCTGCGGGGACCGCGGCTGGAGGAGCTGGCGCAGCGGTCGCCGGGGCTGGCGCTGGAACTGGTTCGGGCGGCCGGCGGTGTGATGGCCGCGCGCATGCGGGCCAACATGACGAAGCAGCTGCCGATCAGCTGACGTTTCAGCCGCGCGCGGCGGCGTCCTCGATCTGCTGCTGCACCTTGCGCGCACCGCGCAGCACCAGCGTCTGGTCCAGCATGGCCTGCGGCGCCACGGCCTGGGCCACTTCCTCGAGTCGCTCGGGATCGGTCATCAGCGTGTTCGCGAGGGCCGACAGCACGCAGATGGACCGGCGCGGCGCCTGGGCCGGCAACTGGTGCAGCGCGTTGACCCGCACGTGGTGCCGCACGCTGGCCACGGCGCCGGGCGACAGGCCCCAGCTTTCGCACAGCGCGGCGCCCAGCGCGTCGTGGCTCACGCCGAAGGCCTCGTGTTCGAGGTCGACGAGTTCGGTGTCGTTGTGGGCCTTGGCCAGCAACGGGCGGTAGGTGTCCTGCGCGTGCTTGAAGAGCACGGCCTTGCCGCACTCCTCGAACAGGCCGGCCGAGTGGGCGCCCCAGGGGTCGACGCTCAGCGCCTGCCCGATGCGGCCCATCAGCAGGCCGCGCACCGCAGCACGTTCCCACACGGCGTCGAGTTCCGGGGCGGGCGGGAACACCGCGCGCAGGCCGAATTCGAATGTGACGGCCGCGACTTCACGCGTGCCGAGGTAGGTCACCGCCTGCTGCACGCTCTGCACGCGGCCCTTCAGGCCGTAGAGCGAGGAGTTGACGGCTTTCATCACCGCGGCCGCCAGCGACATGTCGCCTTCGACCAGGTGCCCGATGGCCTGCACGTTGACATCGTCCGACGCGAGCAGCAGCGACAACTGGACCAGCGACTCGGGCTGGGCAGGGATGTCGATGTTGAGGGTGCGCAGTTTCGAGTCGACGGACGACATGGCGAGATCCAGGGTGAAGTGGTCTTTGGTGATCCTAGCGACCACCGTCAAACCCGTAAAGGCGAAGTGGCCGCGGAATCGGGGCTTCCTGGGCGGATCGGGCGGGTCAGACCATGCCGCGCACGAGGCCGTCCCATCCGGTCTTCAGGATGAGCAGGCCCACCACGACGATGAAGACGCCGCGCACGAAACCCGCCCCGTGGCGCAACGCAAGCCGTGTGCCGAGCAGGCTTCCGGCGATGTTCGCGACGGCCATCACCGCCGCGATGTGCCACCACACGTGGCCCTTGAACGCGAACAGCACGATGGCCGCGGCGTTGGTGGCGGTGTTGAGGAGCTTCGCACTGGCCGAGGCGTTGAGGAAGTCGTAGCCCAGCACCCGCACGAAGAGGAAGACGAAGAAGCTGCCGGTGCCCGGGCCGAAGAAACCGTCGTAGAAGCCCACGACCCCGCCGACGAGCGAGGCGAGCAGCGTTTCGGTGCGCCCGCTGTACTGCGGCGCGTGGGTGCGGCCGAGGTCCTTGCGGGCCAGCGTGTAGAGGAACACCGCCAGCAACACGAAGGGCAGCGCCTTGCGCAGCCCGTCGGCGCTGACGAGGGTGACCGTCCACGCGCCCAGGAAGCTGCCGACCAGCGCCGCGCCGGCGGCGGGCGCCAGCGCGTGCCAGCGCATCTCGACCCGCTTGGCGTACTGCGCGGTGGCCCAGGCCGTGCCCAGGATCGCCGCGGACTTGTTCGTGCCGAACAGCGAGGCGGGTGCCGCCGTCGGGTAGACGCTGAACAGCGCCGGGACGAGGATCAGACCGCCGCCGCCCACGATGGCATCGACGAAGCCCGCCAGCAACGAGGCGACGGAAACGGTGAGGAGTTCGAACATCGGGAGAGGGACGGCTGCGGGAGAAGGCGCGCGATGCGCAACCCGCGAGTCTGACCGAACTCGGTCGCCGACGGGCGTGGTGCGGCATGAGGCGTTCCGAGGGATGTGGACGCTGCCGACGGAAAGGGAACGAACAAGACAATAGGGGCGTCAGGTTTCCCCGACGCCCCGATTGTTTTTCCTCGGCTGGATCACGGTGACGCTGTGTCCGCCTGTTGTCGCAGCCGCGGGCAGGTGCCATTGGGTGCGTGAATGTCTCCTCTGTCCCCCGCCCTGCGAGTCATGTTTGGTGCATGTCCGCTGCGAGTGAGGCCACTTTAGTGCACGGGTGTGTACTCTCGCATCAGGTGTTTCCCTGCACCTAACTCGATGGAGCCCATGATGCCGTGATTCCTGGTCTTCGTCGTGTCATAAATCACGGAATTTCAAGGCGAATGGCGGAAATTGTGTTCGTGCGTGCACTTCCGCACGCTTATGAAACAAGTCGTTGCGACAAAAGTGCACGGCCCGTTCGGCTTCGTGCCGACGGTGGGATCAGTCGTCTTCGAGGATCCAGCGGGCCGCCCGCTCCGCGATCATCAGCGTGGGCGAGTTGGTGTTGCCGCTCGTGATGGTGGGCATCACGCTGGCGTCGGCCACGCGCAGCCCCTCGATGCCGTGCACGCGCAGCCGGGCGTCCACCACGGCCATCGGGTCGGCCGATGGACCCATCTTCGCGGTGCCCACCGGGTGGAAGATCGTGGTGCCGATTTCGCCGGCCAGCCGGGCCAGGTCGTCGTCGGTGACATATTGGACCCCGGGCTTGATCTCCGTCGGCTTGTAGCGCGCGAGCGCGGGCTGGGCCGCGATGCGGCGGGTCACGCGCAGCGAGTCGGCGGCCACGCGGCGGTCGTCCTCGGTGGTCAGGTAGGCGGTGTGGATGGCGGGTGCGGCCAGCGGGTCGGCGGACCGTGCGACCACCCTGCCCCGGCTCGTCGGGTTGAGGTTGCAGACGCTCGCGGTGAAGGCATCGAACGTGTGCAGCGGTTCGCCGAAGGCGTCGAGCGACAGCGGCTGCACGTGGTACTCGAGGTTCGCGTGGGCCCGGTCCGGGCTGCTGCGCGTGAAGGCGCCCAGCTGCGACGGCGCCATGCTGAGCGGTCCGCTGCGGCTCCAGGCGTACTGCAGGCCGATGGTGGCGCGGCCCCACCACGAGCGGCTCATCGTGTTCAGCGTGGTGGCACCTTCGACGCCGTAGACCGCGCGGATCTGCAGGTGGTCCTGCAGGTTCTCGCCCACGCCGGGCAGGTCGTGGAGCACCGGGATGCCGAGCTCGTTCAGGTGCGCGCCCGCCCCGATGCCCGACAGCTGCAGCAGCTGCGGCGTGCCGACGGCGCCGGTGCACAGCACCACGCCCCGCGTGGCGTCCACCTCGATGGGCGCGCTGCCACCGACGGGCAGCACGGTCACGCCTTTCGCGCGGCCCCCTTCGATGCGCACCCGCGACAGGTGCGCGCCGGTCCACACCTGCAGGTTCGGGCGCGAGACCACCGGGCGTAGGAAGGCCTTCGAGGCGTTCCACCGGATGCCCCGTCGCTGGTTCACGTGGAAGTAGCCGACGCCCTCGTTGTCGCCGCGGTTGAAGTCTTCGGTGTGCGGGATGCCCGCCTGCTGGGCCGCCTCGGCGAACGCGTCGAGCACGTCCCAGTGCAGGCGCTGGCGTTCGACACGCCATTCGCCACCGGCCCCGTGGACCGCGTCGGCACCGCGGTAGAAGTCCTCGTGCTGCAGGAAAAACGGCAGGCACTCGTCCCAGCTCCAGCCGGGGTTGCCCAGGGCTCCCCAGTGGTCGTAATCGCGGGCCTGGCCGCGCATGTAGATCATGCCGTTGATGCTCGAGCTGCCGCCGAGCACCTTGCCGCGTGGGTAGCGCAGCGACCGGCCGTTGAGGCCCGGGTCGGGTTCGGTGCGGAACAGCCAGTCGGTGCGCGGGTTGCCGATGCAGCGCAGGTAGCCCACCGGCACGTGGATCCACAGGTAGTCGTCATGCCCGCCCGCCTCGATCAGCAGCACGCGCCGGTTCGGGTCGGCGCTGAGTCGGTTGGCGAGCAGGCAGCCGGCCGTGCCGGCGCCGCAGATGATGTGGTCGTAGGTGCTGGGGGTCACCCGCGCAGTCTAGTCAGGCGGCGGGCGCCGTCGACCGTGTCAACCCGTACCAGTCGATGCGCCGGGTGGCGACCATCACCGCCGCGAGCACGAGGAACAGCAGCACCGCGCCGAGCACCATCGCCGTCTGCTCCATCTGCAGCAGCAGGAAGAGTGCGCCGTACAACCCCGCGATGCCCGTGCCGAAGCCGAGCCCGGCCCGCCAGCCGCCGAGGATGTGGCGTGCGTAGTACGCCAGCAGGGTCACGCAGGCGGCGCTCGCGATCGCGTACGACACCCCGAAGGCCAGGTGTTCGGACAGGCTCAGCAGCAGCAGGAAGAACACGGCCAGCGCGGACCCGACGAGCAGGTACTGCACCGGGTGCACGCGCAGGCGCTGCAGCACTTCCACCATGCCCACCGCGACAAACGACAGTGCGATGAACAGCAACCCGTACTTCAGCGCGCGGTCGGCCAGCGAGTACGGGTTGACCGGGTCGATGAAGGCGATGCCGAAGGTCTCGATGCAGGGTGACCCCGCGCTGGACGCGACGTACTCGCGCGGGTCGTCCGCCTCACCCACTGCCGACACCCCGGCGCAGAGCGGAGCGCCGCCGAGGAAGTCCCGACCGGCCGTGCTCGCCAGCGACGAGATGGTCCAGCTGGCATCGAAGCCGTCCTCGCGCACCTCGCGCTTCATCGGGAGGAACCGGCCGCCGAAGGACGGGTGGGGCCAGTCCGACTTCAGGTCGACCACGTTGCGGTCGCCCACCGGGGCGATGGCGAGGCCGCCGGTGCCCACGAGCTGCAGCGTGACCTCGGCCGACAGGGGTTCCGGGTTGCCCGCTTCGCGGCCGGTGACGACGGCCTGGAAGCCCTTCGACTGCTTCTCGAACGGCGTGCCCGGTGTGACGGCCAGGGGCTGGCCGTCGACGCGGATGGCCACGTCGCGCAGGCCGCGGCTGTCGGTCAGGGCGACGGCGATCACGGGCGCGTCGCAGGTCACCCGGCCGCCGGCGTGTTCGGCCGTGGGCGGCTGCATCGGCGACCAGGTGGCCGACAGCGTCGTGCCCGCCTGGTAGCTGTTGACCTTGAACAGGCCGCGGTAGCGGGGTTCCATCGCAACGCTGCCCTTGATCGTCAGCAGGTCGGGGGTCGAGCGGATCGTGATGCTGCGGCGCTGCGTGGTGGTGACCACGGCGTTGTTCTTGCGCTCGGTCTCCTGCCAGGTTTCGTGGCAGACCTGCTGCAGCGCCGGCCCGAGCAGGGCCTGGCTGCCGGCCTGCGACTCCTCGATGCTGCGGGCGGCCTCCGCGGCGCGGCCCCGGCGTTCGTCGACGAGGCTGCCGATGCGCATCAACGCGATCATCAGCACGCCGACGATGGCGATCACGGTCAGCACCTTGAGCACGGTTGAGCTGGGTTTCATGGAAGCGGGCTCCGTCAGTCAGAAAGGAATGGAGCGCACTGTCCCTCCCCTCGTCGAAGCCACCATGAAGTCCGTGTGAAGCCGGACCCGGACCGGGTCAGTGCGGCAGCGTGCCCCCCGCCAGCACCGGGAACAGCTTGAGCAGCCCGTCCGACATCACCTCGACCGCCAGCGCGGCCAGGATCAGCCCCATCAGCCGGGTCATCACGTTGATGCCCGTCTTGCCGAGCACCCCGGCGATGCGCCCCGAGGCACTGAAAGCGAGCCACACGGCGATGCCGATCACGACCCCGTAGCCGGTCAGGACGGCCATCTCCCACCAGTGGTGCGTCTTGTCGGCGTAGATGACCATCGTGGAGATGGTGGCCGGCCCGGTCAGCAGGGGAATGGTCAGGGGCACGACGGCGATGCTGTCGCCGGCATCCACCTTGTTGTCGCCCTCGCTGACGTCCTCTTGTCGAGTTTCGGCCGGCTGGGCGTTGAGCATTTGCAGTGCAGATATCAGCAGAAGCGTGCCCCCGCCCACTTGAAATGACGCGAGCGAAATACCAAAGAATTCGATGATCTTCAATCCCGCCAATGCGCTGAGGGCGATCACCACGAAGGCACTGAAGGCGCTCACTCGTATGGTGCGGGCGCGCTGTTCTGGGGTGAAACCCTGTGTGAAATGGATGAAAAAGGGGATTACGCCGATCGGGTTCACGATCGCAAGCAGTGCAATCAGGGGCTTGTAGATATCCATATCCGTATTGTGAGAGCTCACGTTCTTGCAGGACATTTCTTACACGGACACCACGAAAACAACAGTCCGGAAGCCTGCGATTTCTAAGGGGTTTCCATCATTTGCATGCGCTCGGGAAATTACTTGATAATGCAGATTCTGTGTCTGGATGCAGCGCCTTCGCTTGAGTGTTCGGGATAGGTTAAAGCTCCGCATGGTTCTCTGAAACTAGGAAATGAAAGGCGCTCTCCATGGGCAACAAACTCTACGTCGGTAACCTGTCGTACAGCATTCGGGACGACGACCTGCAGCAGGCGTTCTCGCAGTTCGGCTCGGTCTCCTCGGCCAAGGTCATGATGGACCGCGACACCGGCCGCTCGAAGGGCTTCGGCTTCGTCGAAATGGGCTCCGATGCGGAAGCGCAATCGGCCATCAGCGGCATGAACGGCAAGGACCTCGACGGTCGCGCCGTCGTCGTCAACGAAGCTCGTCCTCGTGAAGAGCGTCCGGGCGGCGGTGGCTTCGGCGGCGGCCGCTCCGGCGGCTACGGCGGCGGTGGTGGTGGCGGCTACGGCGGCGGTGGCCGTTCGGGCGGCGGCGGCTACGGCGGTGGTGGCGGCGGCTACGGTGGTGGCGGCGGCGGT